>Ga0214170_1000048_pt1 | contig 56983 bp, 80 predicted proteins | sample TroBogEpilimnion_2_FD_153008 | JGI IMG/M metagenome (GOLD analysis project Ga0214170, IMG submission 153008) | Freshwater microbial communities from Trout Bog Lake, WI - 27JUN2007 epilimnion | ecosystem: Environmental > Aquatic > Freshwater > Lake > Epilimnion/Euphotic zone | place: Trout Bog... | reverse complement strand
CTTGCACATTGGATGATGGGGTATTCTCTTGCTGATTTGCTTGGGTTGGGGCTATTAGTTTGGGGTAATTTGGTATAGATGGGATTGGAATGGGATAAAAGTATTTAAATGGGAAATTGCTAAGAGGATTAGTATTGCTAAAGAATTTAGATCTATCAATTAGTTATGTATTAATAAAAAAGTTAATTTGCTCAAATTTAAATTATCTCAATGTGGTTAAGGTAATCCTATCAAAATCATTTTGGGTGTCTAGAATTGTCTTAAAATGCGAAATATCGCTATTCTATTGAATTGTTCATATCTATTAATTAAATTAAAAAGTTATCCACATTTATAAAATAATATATCTAATTTGCTCAAATATAAAATAAAATACTATCTTTGTTCTGCAATCGAGAGGAATACACCTAGTCAATGTTGCAACATCGTTCTTTAAAATATCAAGTAAACCCTTACTACCATTGAGTTTGGTCAAAATACGAAAGTATCTCACTCCAATATATATAGTAGTTTAAGTGGTCTAGCTAGAAAGGATGCAGGTATATACGATACTCTTAATCGGAGGAACATATCACTACTACTAATGTTGTAATAATATAAGTAATGTTTTAAGGTTATATTATATATACTGAATTCCTGACCTTTTAGGTCTAGTGCTATTATTTCGCACTACTGATGATGGAAGCAGAACTTCCGAAACCTAATAACATTATATATGTCAAACGTAATTAAAGGAAACGAATTAAAGAATGGCAATTTCTTAATTGAATTAACTGCTGAACGAATGGATGATTTAGGACACACTTACTTAATTACATCATGTAATTGGCAAGAAAAAGCTGATAATGCTCCAAGTGGCTCAAGAGAGAAGGAACTGAATCAAATGATTGCTGATGATTATTACAATTATTATAAGCAAATCAGAGAAATTCAAGGTAAATAAATAATATAGGGGACTGAAATATGTCCCCATTTAACTTTTAATACTATATAAAATGACAAATTTTAAGATTGGCGATTCAGTATCGTTCACCGATGATTACACCCACCAATTTGATGTATTCAATGTGGAAGCCATTAATTTAGATGGCACACTAGTATTGCACGAATTAGAAGGTAGATTTAGCCCCGATTTATTCACAATTGTACACACATATTAAAAACAATTTTATGTTAGCAGAATTCAAAGAAAAATCAGTTTACGGAAATGTATTATTTTATCCTCATAATGAGATTGCGACAAAATTTGCAATCCTCCTAGGGAAAAAGACTTTTAATTATTCTGATATATATAACATCTCCCAATTGGGATTTGAAACCAAAATTCATAAATTATTAAACTAGATAAAATGAGAGAAATCAATATTGTGGATGCCATTGTGATTGGCACTATTTTCTTACTAGGATATGTATTAATCAAAACTTTAAAAAATAAATAAAATGACAAATTACGAAAGAAAATTATTCAGCGATTTACTAGATGTAAACATGCTAATTGATGAACAAGAAAATAAAGAGGTAGCAAGATTTTTAACTATTGCCTATCATTCTATCCAAAATGAATTAAGAGAATGTATGGGAGATGAGGAATATAGTGCATTCATTAGACAAGGTCGTGAAATGTTTGCACCAAAGGTTAACTGATGATGGATTCAATATCCGAAACCTGCTTAGGCAGGTCTTAACCAATTAAAAAATTTCAATTATGAAAAATCAAATGAACGACAAATTCAACGCATTCGGATTAACTAGTGAACAAACTGAATCAAAATTAAACACACTTTTAGCCAATTCTAGACAAGATAATGTCTTGGTGACATCTGAGGTTGTCCCATTGGAGAAGTTGACAGGAATGCCATCTAGAAGAGGTTTAGAGAATGCCATCGTATGTGAGAATCAAATTGTAAATGTTGTATCTAACTCCTATGGTCACTTACCTAATGAGAAGTTTTTTCTAGGTGTGGAAGAGAAGTTAATTGATGCAGACATTTACTACCAACAAAGAAGCATCAATCGTGACAATCGTAGCTTTGTGGTAGATTACATCCTAGCAGATGACCGATACAAAATCGAGGTTAAAGGTGATAAGGATTTGCTTAGACCAATGTTACGATTCGTTAATAGTTACGATGGCTCTTGTAAGACTAGTGGTAGCTTTGGATTTTGGAGGAAAGTATGTGACAATGGATTGCATGTTGCTCAAACTCACATAGGATTCTCTGTAAAGCATAGTGGTGCGATTGCTGACATTGTAATGCCTAAATTGGATGACATTGTTAGCAAGTTTATGGATAACGAATTTTTTACCCTTAAACGCAAATTTGAGGTACTTGCTGAACGACCAATTTACAACTTGGAAGATTACGTTAAAGTGACTGCAAAGTCATTAGGATTGTTCAAATATGAGATGTCTGATAAAAATCCCGAGCCTAGTGCAAATGCAAGATTCATCTTTGATGTAGTTGAAAGAGAAACTGCACAATTGAACACTAGACCAAACCAATGGATAGTATACAATGCATTCAATGAATTGATTCATGGCAAATTGAAAAAAACATTTGACCAACAACGCACATTAGATGAGAGATTATTTGATACTATCTACGCAGGTTAACTGACGAGCATTCAATATGCGAAACCATCTTCGGATGGTCTTAACCAATAACAATTTTATGACAACAAATTATTCAATTGAATTTATGATTCAAAATGGCGAAAGATTCGCTAGAAAATGTGACCATTGTAATAAGCCCACAAATGAGGTTTATGTCATCAATGATGGTGAAGAGTATTATTGCTCCGATGATTGCTTACATGAGCATTACACACCAAAACAATGGAAGAAAATGTACAATAATGATGAAGGATATTGGACAAGTTTTTATGACAATTTAGATGGCGACATTGCTGAGTGTGATGTGGAATTTATTTTATTCGATGGACAATTAATTCAATTATAAACTTATTAAACTAAACAAAATGAAACAAGAAACAAGAGTATACTTAATCGATTTAAATAACGATACAAGAGAAGTTGAAGTAGGTGATTGGAATAACTTAACTGATGAGCAATGGATTGATTTAAGTGAACGACAAGGTTATGTTTTATCCTTAGAAGGATTCCAACGAGCATTCAACAAAGAAGAAATTCCTTACGAAACTTATTTAAGATTTATAACAATTAAAATTGATTAAAATGGAAAATAAAAAACCACTTACTGCATTACAATTATGGGCAATTTTAGATGACTTGTATGTAGCAGGTCACGATTTATCCAAAATACAACTAAGCTACCGATTTGATGCTGATAGTGATGTAGAGCCTATCACTTTTTTAAGTGAAGGTGTATATGATGCAGAAACTAATAATATCCTTGAGGAACTTATTTTTATGACTGATGCATCAGAATATGAAGATTAAAAAACATAAACTATTAAACTAAACAAAATGAAAAAATTTAAAGTATCAAGATGTGAAGATTCAGATTATATTCTAGATAGTAAAAGAAGATATGGTGTGGAATATATTTCTATTGATAAAGATGGCAATCCAATCGACTTTGGAATGGATTATGATTATTTCAATTCTGAATTAGAAGCAGAAACTTTTGTAAAAAATTATAATACAAAAATTAAATTTTATGAGCAAAGATTTATTTGAATGCACCGACAAATTGCCTAAAAAAATAAAAGCCATTTTAAGGCGATTTAATGACCTAGAAATCGAAAGGGGTATACAATATTCAGATTTAATACAAATGGGCAAAGAAATGGCTATTTATGGCTATAGTTTTGATTTTTACTTGGATTGCATACCATACAATTTGCAAAAGATTAAAAAGGTTAACTGATGAGGATTGAATATCCGAAATGCGTAGCAATACGCATCTTAACCAAAACAATTAAAATGGAAAAAAAATTCGTTATTGACTACGATAACAAAGTTTTGACTTTGCATTATCAAGGACAAGTTTTTATGTTTGATTTAACTATGGGTGATGTAGGTGATTTTTGGTATGGTTTTGTCTTAAAGGATGGAACTATTCTAGATGTCAACTACCACCAAGAAGATGCAGATGATGTACCATTCTGCGAAATTTGGGGAACTGATGAATCTAAGCCATTGAATACCCAACAAATTGATGGATTGGATATCTGCGAGATTCTAGGTAATCCTATAAACTATTTTGGTGAAGAGCCAATCCAATTATCTTGGATGAACGCATTTGAATTAGACAAACAATTTACAAACTTTAAAATTAGATAAAATGGAAATATTAAACGCAACACCAAAAGGTACATTCTATATCAATGAATTAGCTTGTGACCTAGCTGACTTATTTATTCAGCAAACCTATCAATATACCACTGAACCAATTTGGGAAGATGATGGTGATGGTGGTAGCAGATACACCGAATTTATGCAAGAGCAGTTCGACATCGTGCATAACAAAATAGAATCATATCTATTAAGAAACCAATTAAAAAAATAACAATGACAAATTTAGAAATCAAATTCAGATTAGAACAAATCTTAGCCAAAATCCAAGACAATTGCGATAGTGGATGGAATGATGATATGGAAAGCACATTTAATTGCGTAATTCTTGAGGATGCACAAAGCAATTATTACAATGGATGGTTAAGTGAATTAGAAGCTCTACACGATGATATAATCGCATAGGTTAACTGATGATAGGTAAATCCTTGAAACGAGCTAGAAATGGCTCGTATTAACCAAAAAACCACATAATGGAAAAGATTTTATTTGAAATCGAAACTGCTGATGGATTTGACCAATTTGAAGGCATCTCATTTGGGGATAGATGGAATGGATGGGAATGTCCCCAATTTGATTTGGCTAATTGTAAGAAAATTCTAGAAGGCATTGGAACGGAAGAACTAGCAAAAGAATGCTCATTCTCTTTCTATGAATATGATGACTTTTATGATGTCATTATTGAAAAAGTTTATTGGGATGGTAAACTAGAGGCAATTGATACATCCAAACCAATCGTTATTGATGGCATCAAATATTACGCAATTGGTTGCTATAATTGGACTTGGTCTAAAGCATAAAACATATAATAAATCTAACTTTTAATACCTTATTTAACTTTAAATAGTTAGGTTAACGAGGGGTGCGTATTCGTTATCACGCACATTTTTTTGCCAATTTTTATGCTTCACCTAAACATGGGGCGACTAACCCAGAAATGGATCTTTGGGAATCTTCACCACATTTTTAAATTATCTAATTTGCTAAATCAAAATCAAATAAATTTTACAATTATTAAATTATCTAAAATGAAAAACATTAAAAAATTACAAAATCAAATTAAAGCATTAAACTTTAAATTATTGCAAGGAAATGTAAAAAATGTATACGCAGTAAAGGGGAAAATCAACGAGTTAAAGGGGAAATTGCAACAAGAAATTGATAGATATAATTGGGAAGCATTTGAATCCCTTTAATTAATTAAATTAAATTATTTTGCTGTAATTAAATTAACTTATATATTTGTAATCAAATCAAAACTAAATCTATATGAAAAAATTAAAAGATTCGTTATTACTGAGCCTACAATTGCTCAAATTTTGCATTATTAGTGTTCCACTAGCTTGTACCTTATATTTTAGTGTGAACATATTTTATGAACTTAAAAGAATTATTTATGGGAAATAATACAGACACTAAAGAATTGCTAAGAACTACCTTTTTCAAAATGTTTAAAAAAGATGTATTGTCTAATTTAGATATGGATGATTTTGTGGTAATGTGGCAAGCATTAGCTGACAAATGGGGTATTTACTTAACTGATAAGCAATGGGATGATTTTGCTGAGGAAATCAATTCCGTAGCTTCTAATAGACAATTTTATTTTAACGAAATATTTGATAAACACTTTAAAAATTAAACAATGGATAATCAAACAAAAATCAATTTTACATGGATTAAAGATTCCAACGAACACATCAGACTAGACTTAAATTGTACTATTCCTTTAACCAAAGGTGATAGAATGATATATGACTACGAAGATAAACAATACCACTTGGAAGTAGACTTTAGGGTATATGTAAAAGAAACAAATAATTTAGTAATTGTATTTAAAGAAAAATAATAATATTTATGGCAATCTATCAAATAGTAAAAGAAACATCCTTTACAGGGGCAATCCTTTATTCCATTGAAAAAGATGGTAAATACATCAGGAATTCTGCGAGTGCAGACCTCACTAAAGTAGAAGATTATCTACATAGAATAATGACAAACAATGAACAAGAAGTAATAAAAGAAACAATAAAAACAATAGAAGTAAATGAAAACCAAACAAATTAGTGTATCAGAATATGCATCTAAAATTGATCCATCGTTATTTAGAGCAAATAGGAAAAATCCTGATGCTACAATAACACAACAAGCAATTAAATATAGAATAAAACATAACCTACAATTACCTGAAGTGATAAAATACAATAGGGTGGGTAAAGTTCATGTATTAACGGTAAACTCAAATTTTTAATATTATGTTAGATTATTTAAAATTCGTATGGGATAGTGCCATACATCCTACATCATTTGTAGATTTTTTACCTGCATTTCAATTAATTATTTTTATTTCATTTTGTGTATTTGCTATAAAAGCAGTTATTGAAATATGGAAATTTAAAAACAAATAAATTATGTTGTATATATTATATCCGATATATAAAATACTAGAATATTTGCTTTGGGATGATTGTGATAGAATATCTCAAAACAATTATGAATTATCAAAAGAATTAGAATGTATGCCACCAATGAGTGGTCAAGAAATAAAAAAATATGTTGAAAATAAAAACCAATAAATTATGACAAAAGAAGATATTTTAGGTACACCAATACAAAAAGAAAATTTCACTACATTTGGCGATTTAACTGCCTATGAACGACAAATGATTATGGCAGAGCTATATCATAACGCATGGTATGACCAAGAAAGATTTGATGAAATGTATGATTTGTATAATAAATGGACAAACAATCCATTAACTAATAGAAAATTTATTTTACCTAATACTGAAAAAGATGAAGAACAATTACGAGATTTCCCAGAATTACATCCTTAATCTTGAAAATGAAACGTTAAGAGAAAGAATTGCACAATTAATTGCTGACTATAAAGAATTAAAAAAGAAGTATGAAGAAAGGGAAAAGGAACTGCAAGGGGATAATTCAATTATTCAAGAACGAAATGCTGATTAGAGAATATAAATTTAATGATGGGGATGATAGAAAAAGAATGTTAAAAATATGGACATCTGAACTAAAACCCAATGGATTGGATTGTTATTATTTAATTATTAAACCAGAATTATGAAAAAGAAATGCATAAAATGTAAAAAGTTAAAAGATTTAGATGACTTTTATAGGTCAAAAACCACTAATGATGGTAGAGTATTTTCATGTAAAGAATGTGATATTATCTACAGCAGAAAATTAAGGGAAAAAAAGAAAAAAGACTTAGAATTTGCTATTTATTAATTTTAAATAAACTAAAAATGAAAATTACAATTACTACCTATGGTGTTGAACATTCTATCAACACAAACCCATCAGTTGATTACATGAATAAAGAAGATATTGATGGTACGACTATTCATGAAGTAGCCAGAGCTTTAAAATCATTATTACTCAGTCTTACATTTACTGAAGAACAAATTAATGAAACTTTTTTAAAAGTGGAACAGGATTTTGAAGATGATATTTCTCTTTGGGGGATAGAAGATTAATTTAAAGATATAATATCAATATCACCATCAGGAAGCATATCTATTTCTTTGACAAGGATAATATCTAAATCCTTAAATTTGAATAGTATTTCAGACATAGATTCGGCATAGACTAACTTAGTTAGTTTTATGCCGTTTTTTATGAAATATATTCTAAATGCTCTCATGATAATTCTTTTTGAAAGTAAAGCATTTCTCTTCCAGCATAAGCATATTCAGGAGAATACAATTTAAAACCTTGTGATATTAAACTATTTGCACTTGGGTAGTTATCTGATGTGGTATATGTAATAGCTATATGGCAGTCAAATGCTGATTTTATTCTTAATTTAATCATTTTCTTTTGTAACCCATTGCCTCGATAATTTTTATTTACCCATGCCCTTACAAATATGCAAATGCCTTCTGTAAATGCACATCCACAATAAGCTATTATTTGATTACCTGAAATGATAACCCACCAATCTCTATTTTGTTTAAATTCATCATTACATCCATTAAAAACCTTATAATCTAATAATTTTAGATCATCATAAAGACTTTTATTAAGTATTTTGCCTCTACTAAATACTTTTATGGTTTTCATGGCTATACAATTTTACCTTTGAATATTCTTTTATTATTAAATTCAAAGTCCTCTCCATTATCTGCTAATTCTACTTCAGCAAAACCATGATTCCATTTATTTAATGGCATATAAGCTGGATGTAACTCACTTAGACAACCTAATGACCATGTAGTAACCATTTTACCTGTTAAAGTAGGTTCTGTATGTTCACTCGTTTGATGGTTATGCCCTTGAAATGTACTTACTTTTGCTTTAAGAAATAATCCTCTTGCAGGATTTACAGGTGCAGAGATGCCACCTACATATTCATGACCATGAATGCCCCACAAATTGTTTAGCTTCATTGGTCTTTTATCTCCTATGATTTCTATTCCTCTTGCTCTTGCTTTAATGATATTTTCAAATTCAAATTCCTCAACACCTACTAATTCTCCTGCTTTTTCGTATAAAAAATGCTCGTATCTTTCTTCGTGATTACCTATTTTAAAATAGATTTTACACTTTAATTCTTTTTCAAATACATCAAATAGAGCTTTGAATGTATCTAATTCAAGTTTAAAGTTACGCTTCTTTGGATCTTTTATAAATCGGCTTAATCTATGGCAGTCAATCGTATCCCCATTTAAAAGTAAAGCATCAGGTTTACTTTTCTTGGCATATTGTATAGCTGCAGTTATTGCATCTATGCTATGATATGGCACATGGATATCAGATAATATTAAAACTTTTTTATGCCCCTTAAATACAAATGGCTCAAATGCAGTTTCATCAGAAGATGGAAGATTATAAGGATTTCTAGGTCTATCTTCTGCTTTGTAAAATTCACTTTTTTCTACATATTTTTTTTGTGTAGATCCTGCTTTGCCTTCTATGTATCTTAATGAATGTCTAGCTGTTTCTACATCTTTAAAAGCTAGATTGTTTTCATTATACATTATCCTAGCTAATTTTAAAGTAGGCATATCAGGATATTCTGAACGATACTTTCTAGCTATGTTTGCATTACCATTTGTTGAACGCATATAGTTTATTTTGGTTATTATGCCGAATAGTCAATTGCATTAACCCTATTCATCCAACCTTTAATAAACTTCACCTGTGATGGGTTATTTTCTACAATACGATTATATTTATCGATTCTTTTTTGTTTTAATTTAGAATACAAATCTGCTCCATCATGGCTATTCACTCCAGCTAATGTTTTACTTCCAAAAATGCCATCAGCTTCCAATCCTAATATTTGTTGGATATACTTGGTAATTGTGCCTACTCCTTGATTAATTGCACCATCTACTATGTATTCTGCTAATGATTGATTTTTGATTTCATCAGCTTTAAATTTATCCCAATACATCTTTTTATACATTGCTTTAGCATCATCTTTTGTTAATGCCTTTACATCTTCACATGTTGCATTTGGCTTATTAAAAAATGTTTTTACATCATCTAATATTAAACCAAAATGAGTACATCCACCTGTATCGGTTGGATCATTTTCATAAATTGTTCCCTCAAATTTCAAAATATTTGGGAAGTACGGATCAAAATTTGCCATTATTCTTCTGATTTTGTTGGTGTTGGTTCTGAAGTTGTTGTGCCTTTAATTTTGCCCATCATATCTCCAATTTCTTTTACTGAAGCTAATCCTAATGAAGTACAAATAACTACTACATCAGCCCAAACAAGAGCTTCTGAAGGAGCAATATGAGTATCACTATGAGAATTAGAATATAAAGTTACAAATAAGGTAAATGCTCCTGCAATACCTACTAATCTTTTACTTGAAGTTTTTTCACTGCTTGAATCAAAAAATCCTGCTATCCAATTAATAAAATTCTTTATCATTTTATTTTATTTTATTTTGTAAATATGATATTGTTTCAAATTGTAAAAATATTATTCCTACTAAAATATATTTTCCTATTTGTTCAATTTTTTGAGTAGATTTAAAATCAGCTTCCCTTTTATAGTAAGTTTGTTTATTAATTTCGTAACGCCATTTATAATTGTAGAATGTATCTTTGATATCATTAATGCTATTAAAGAGGGAATCATATTTAATATTTTTATCTGTTAAATAATTTTTTAAAGTTCTTATTGTGTCATTATAAGAATTATATAAATTATTAATTTCTTGACCTTGTTTAGTTGTTATAATAATAACAGAATCATTTTTAATTTTCTTTGTGATTGGATATTGGCAATATGATGTATGTACTACCAGTATCAATATCAATAGAATCAAGCTTTGCTTTAACTTCATTTAATTCTGTTTTTAATTTCACTATTTTACTAACGGTTTCCATTACTATTTGTTTTTGAGCCTCATCAGCTTTTGCCTGAGCAACTACACTTTGTTTAGCAGATTCTTCAGTTCTTTTAATTAGTGCTTGAAATTCTGCATCATCTTTCAAATCATTACTAGGTTTCTGAGCAGTTACTGAACATCCAAATAAAAATATCATTAAAAAATATCTCATTATTTTATTCCTTTTATTGCTCCCAATTCTTTTAATGTAGATAATTTAGTTGTTGAAACAGCACTTAATGAATCTGATTTTCTCAAAGCATCACTTACAATATCAACTCTATGCTCTAATTTTTCCACTCTAATATCTTGTGCTTTAGCTTGAGATTGAAATGTATTTCTAATGTCTACATACAAATATGATATACCAATTAATACCACAAATAATGTGCCTGCAATAGGGGACTTTGCAAAATCTTTGAAGCTTATTGGTAATGGGTTTGCTGAAACATTTAATTTTTCTTTCATATTAAAATATTTTCTTATAAATACCAAATGTGATTTGATTAGTTGTATAGCTTAAATTATAAGCTTCATTTTGCTTCTTGTAGTTTATTCCAACACCTACTCCTAATTTCTTATCAAATTGTCTTAAATCGCCAATTAAACCTAAATAAAGTTCATTTTTAGGCTTATGATATATATCGTTGGTAATTGTAATTGTTTTTTCTACAAAGTGAGATTGATAACCCCTTCCAATAATTTTATTTTGGGAAATTGTATCTTGAATATATACGCTATTATCCGTATTTATACGCAAAGTATCTGAATATGCTTTTACTTCGTTGTAATCTTTTATTATAAAAGCTGTGTCATGTATTGGTAATGTGTCAGTTAGATAAACTTTATCTATAACTTTATAGGCTATATCTTTGCCTTTTTTATAAATCGTAGTGTCGTGGGAAATTTTTATAGTGTCAATCTTAGTGATGACTTTATCTCCTACATATCTGGGATTTCCAAACATGAAGAAGAATAATACTATTAACAATGCTAAAATTAAAATATTCTTAGCCATTGTCTTTATCTTTTATATCTTTAGTTTTTAGATGATAATATCTAATTGCAAATATCCCTGATACTATCGCAACCAAACCAGCAATCAAGCTGACAATAGGTTGAATCGAACTTATTGTTACAACTGCACTAACTAAACTAATTAATGTAGATACATCAGCTTGACCATTATGTTGCATTATGTATATATTTTCCTCAAATATAAGTATAATTACATTAATTTCATTACATTGGCCACAATTTTTCTGGACATGCTTCTGCTCCCACTGGACTGAATACTTTAGCACTAGTTGTACACCCACATTTACCACAATAATCTCTAATTGGTGATTGAACCCATGATTCACATCCCATACATACCTCAAGTCTTTTTTCGGCTATCTCCTTTTGCTCTTGGGTAGGATTGATGGCAGTTATGTAAGATATTAAAATTTCTTTTACTTTGTTCATATTAGTGTTGTTTATAGGATTTTTCTTCTACCAATTCAGAACCATATTTTTGGTTAATTTGTTTTTTAATAATGGCTCTGACATCATTTAATTGGTAAACTTCCCTAGCTAATTCCACAAAATTATCTCCAAAATGGCTTTTATGCTCACAATCCCTGAGATCATCCTCTACTTTCCATAACTTTTTATTGATGTCATAAAGTTCTTGAGTAAATGGATCTGTTAATGTTTCTGGGTATTTTTTTGCTAATGCTGTTTTAATGATTTTCCACTCTTTTTCAATGTTTGCAAGCTTTTCACTATCATGGATGAATAGCTTTTTGATGGTTAGGATAGTATACTTATCTACCACTTCACCTATACTTACTTCTATTTTCATGGTATAAAGGTAATAATTTTATTAAAATTATTTAATTTAATTAAATTAATTATATAGCTTTGCTAAAAAGATAATATGCCAACAAGCTATCCATTGTATAAAGATTCAGTTAGAAATTGGATTTTACAAAATATACCATTAGATGCTAAAATATTAGATATTGGTGCTGGATGTGGCACTTATTCTGATTTATTGCGTGGATATGGGTATAAGATGGATGCCATTGAAATATGGGAACCATACATTGAAAAATATAACCTTAAAGATAAATACGATAAGGTTTATATAGGTAGCATTACAGAAATGGGATTAGATGAATTGTCAGAATATGATTTTATTATATTGGGTGATGTACTTGAACATATCGATACAAAAAAAGCACAAGGATTGATATATGTACTTTTTTATTATAAAAAAAATATATTAGTGGCTGTACCTTATCAAATGGAGCAGGGTGAATACGAAGGTAATATACATGAAACCCATTTACAGCCAGACTTAACCCCAGATATAATGGAGCAAAGATACCCAGAACTTGAGCTTCTATATGGCAATGAGTTTTATGGTTATTATATAAACAAAAGAATAAAACATGAAAAAGCTTATGTACTTTATGCTGATGACTCCTATTTGGATCTTGTGGTTTGCTGTTGTAATTCCATTAGAAATCATAGCTCTTATCCTATTTACGTTTATATGCTTAATTCGGACAATAAAATAAACGTAGAAAATACATTTACCATTAGATGGGAATGTGATGTAAAACATTTACAGAAAAGAAAAGAATACATAGATAGAGAAGATAATCAAATTTATAAGCTTTTAATTGAAAGACCTAAAATAGTAAAGCATGCTCTAGAAAATTATGCTAATCAAGTAGCTTATATAGATACAGATAGTATAGCTACTAAGTATATAAATTTAATCTTTGATTATTTTGATGCTGAATCTAGCTATCCTTATTTCACTGAAGGTATATATGAATATCTTATAGTTAATGGTAGAGGTGGAGCTGAAAGTAGAGAAGATTTAAGTGGTACATTGGAAGCACCGGCATGTGAATTGTTTGGTTCAAATCAAATGGAAAGGCACAATACTAAGTACAGGCAAACTGGATATTTTGTTGCAGGACAAAAATGTATTGATTTTTTAGAACTTTGGTATTATAGATGTAATCATCCAACTATACTTAAAAATAATGCTAAATATGCTAGTTTTAATGAAGAAACGATTTTACAAACAATGCTATATGATTACAAAGTATATAATGGATTACCATTAGTTTATGTTAATGGATTAAGAAAAGGACTTGAATTTAAAGGATATTCATATATGGTTTCAGATTGGTTTAAAGTTCCTGCAAATGAAAAAGAATTGTTATTCTATCATGGAGAAAAAAATATAGATAAGATAAATGAATTTATAAAATAACTAAATAAATAACTTATGAAAAAAACATTAAATCAATTTATTGAAGAATTAGAATTATTAAAAGAAGAATATATAAAAAGAGGGTATCATGATTATAATAATACAGATAGACAATTTTATGGTCAATTTGTAGAATTATGTCAAATATTAATAGAATTAAAAGAAAATGTAAAAAAATAGTTTTGCGACATTTTTATGCGACAAAATTTTATTATCACGACAAAAAAAACAAAAAAAAATGACAACATTAAAATGGGTAAAAAAACAATTAGAAGAAAACTCATTAGAACCTTTATGTTTAAAAATGGATTGGAAAGACATAGATAAATTATTTTCCGAAGCTATGAAAATGGAAAAAGAAGATTTGTGTAATATGTTTATTGAGGGTTGCTTAAAAAATATGCCTATAAATACACCTTTTAGAGAAAATGAGTTTGAAGATAATGCAGAAATACATTATAATAAAATATTTAATACCAAAATCAAAATAAATCATTATTTACAAAATTATGAAAACAATAATAACACCGAACATTAAGTTAATTGAAACAGATTCTAATTTTTTAGAAAAAACTTCTAATAAAATTTTAATAAATGGCGAAGAATGGTATCAACCATTATGGTATAAAAAAATATCTGATGGTATTTTTATTCAATATCAATTTGAAGAACTTCCAGATTTTATTAAAAAAGAAATAGAAGCACTATAATGGCAAAACTAGAATAAAAATAAGTGAAACATTAAAATTAAGATATAAATTATTAAAAAATGAAAGTATTACTGCTTGAAATGCATCTTAGCACAGGAGGAGCACCTCAATTTGCATTAAAAAGAATAGAAAGCTTACAAGGTTATACTAATATAGAAGTGTATTGTGTTGAGCTTAATTTTCATGGGGCTGATTTTGTGGTACAAAGAAATAAAATAAAAGCATTACTTGGAGATAGATTTTATGATGTAGGGGAGAATAAAATGCGAGTAATGGACATTATCAATGAAATAAAGCCTGATATAGTGCATATTGAAGATGTAGCAGAAAGATTACCTAAAGAACTTGCAAATGCTTTATATTCAAATGATAGAACTTACAGGATTGCGGAAACCCCACATGATGTAATTTTTGATCCAAATCAAAGTAAAATATACCATCCTGATTTATACCTATTTTGCACTCCATATCATATTGATACATATTCTGAAATGGAATCTATGTTTGAAGTAATAGAATATCCAATTGAAAAAAAATTTAATAGTGATTTCAATCCTTCTAGATGGGCTTCAAGATATAAATTAGGATTTGAAAATAACAAAAAACATGTATTAAATGTTGGTTTATGGACAAAAGGTAAAAATCAGGGTGAAATGCTGGAAATAGCTCGCAAATATCCTGATATACAATTTCACTCAGTTGGCAATCAAGCAATGAATTTTGCTGAGTATTGGGAACCATTAATGAAAGATGTACCTGCAAATGTTAAAATATGGGGTGAAAGGGCAGACATAGATACTTTTATGAATGCTGCCGATATTTTTATGTTTAATTCAATAAATGAATGTGCTCCACTAGTTTTAAAAGAAGCCATATCATACAAGCTTCCAATAGTTAGCCGCTTATTGCCGTCATATCCGCCAGAATATGCTGATTATTTATACCCAATAGATGCAGACTTAAATACTATTGATAAACCTAAAAGTGAATATGTTTTTGATAATGACTCATCCGTATTTGCTTTGCGACATAAAACTTGTTACGATAAGATATTAAAGTTTCCTATTAGAAAACAATCTGTTAAAATAACACAACATTTTGTTGATGGTGCATTTTTGGAAATTAAAGGTATTTCAAATAGTAATTTTAAAGTTCAATTTTTAGATGAAAAAGGCAAGATTGTTTATGAAAATATAATAAAGTCAAACCATTGGGTAAAATTAAATAAACAATACTATATCAAATACACAGCTAAGGTTTGGCAGGATGGCCATATGATCTACAAAAACACCTTAGATTTGACAAATAAGACAGTATTTATAGTCTTGGATAGTAAATCCCTAGGAGATTCAATTGCATGGTCAGGATATGCCTTAAAGTTCCAAGAAAAGCATAATTGCCATGTGATATTGTCCAGTTTTTGGAATAAAATATTGGACTACCCAGAATTAGAATTGGTAGAGCCTGGGACTACTGTTAATTGTTATGCTTTATATAGGATAGGATGGAAATGGGATGAGAATAAAGAACCAGTGTTATGTAATACTATTCCTTTACAACAAGCAGCTACTAATATACTTGGTTTGGAATATAAGCCATTACGACCTAGAATAAACCATTCATGTGAATTTGGAATACCAAGTGCAAAATATATTGCAATAGCTACTAATTCTACTATGGAATGTAAATTCTGGACTAGAGAGGGATGGCAAGAAGTTATAAATTATTTTCATGGATTAGGTTATGATGTATATAATGTATCAAAAGAAGATAACCCATTTGATAATTGCACGAAAATAGAAGATACTTCTATAGAAAATACAATGGATGTTATTGCAGGAGCTAAACTATTCATTGGACTTAGTTCAGGCTTATCATGGTTAGCATGGGCATTAAATCAAACGGTGGTAATGATTTCTAACTTTACTGAATCTGACCATGAATTTGATTGCTATAGAGTAACTAAGCCTGATGTATGTAATGGGTGTTGGAATGATCCAAATATTAAATTAGATCCACATTGGTTATGGTGCCCACGAAATAAAGACTTTGAATGTCAAAGGACAATACCAGCTAGTATGGTTATAGATAAAATAAAAGAAGCAGGTTTTTAGGCCTGCTTTCTTTTTTATAGGGGGAAGAATTATTTACTTAAATCAGTATGAATATCTACTATTGTTTGAGATACTACACCCCATTTTACTTGGTTGAAAAGCTCTTTTAACTTGGTAAAATCAGCATCTTCTAATTCTAATGTAGCTTTCTTTTCTAAATCAGCATCGCTGAAGTTTTCTGGTTTAATGTCAAATAGCTCTTTGTTTTCATCTAACTTGTTAAGTAAACGAAGTCTTTTTACCATTTCATCTACATTAAATCCTTCTTGTGGATTGTTAACAGCTGTTTTTAATAAGTCAAATGTAGTAAAAAATGTTTCTCTTCCTTGTACATTTTCCTTTGTAACTTTTAATTCAATTGATTTCATAAATATATATTTTAGTCAAAATTAATTTAATTAATTTAATTAAAAAAATATTTATGGAGCAACTGTAGTTGTAGTTGTTTCAGGTGCTACTGTTGTAGTAGTTGTTGGAGCCCAAGGAAGTGGCAATGTTACCTCAACTGGGTGCTTTTGCAATTCAATGTTAGCTAATAAGCTAGCTTGCATATCAGCTACAGGAAGTACCTCTTCTAACCAACTTATAACCTGAGGCTCTGTTACATCAGCATAAGGAGTAAAGTTTTGTGGATTAGGTTGGTCTACGCCTGCTGTTCCGTATGAACTTGCGAACCATTCTTTTCCTGTTTCATCAGTATCTGTTGCGCTATATGTCCAATGAATTACATTGATTACATCCTGAAGCCCATCAGATGTTGGCTTTGAGTTCAATTGATTAATTACCCATTGATAAGTTGTTGCCATTTTTTTATTTATTTATAAGTGATTTTAATTTTTTATAGAATTGTGGTTTTTTATCAGTTGGTAAATGATATAATGGCAAATCTACTTTTTGATATTTTTTATAAACAGATGGATAATTTGTCTTTATAATTATCCCATATAGTCTTTTAAATAAAACTATCCCAAATATATCATAAACATTATTTGTATATATTCCTACCATTATTTATTTATAAGTGATTTTAATTCTTCTATTTGTGCCTCAAGTATTGATATTTTATTATCATATTTGTCAACTATTTCTTGAACTGCTTTTACTAAATAAGGAATTAAAAAATCTGTTTTTAAACCTAACATATTAGTATTTTCAGTTATAGTGACCGCTTGTGGAATTATTTCTTGAATATCTTGAGCAATAAAACCTAAATTATTTTTAGTACCATTTATATAATCAAAATGTTTAGGTTTCATTTTAAGAACCATATTTAATCCATTTTCTACATTTGATATATTTTCTTTCATTCTTATATCTGAACCATAAGTCCAAGATGAACCTAGTAAATAACCGGTACCATTTGCAAGAACATAAAAATTTGGAGTACCAGCATAATTTGCTACATATAAATTCCATTGAGAACCATTACCTGCATTAATATTTAAACCATACCCACTAGAACCATTATTAAAAACACCTACATTACTTGAGTTTGAAACTGATACATTTAATTGACCAGATACTTGTAATTTTTGTCCATTATCTGTTGTAGTTCCTATTAATACATTTCCCCCACTTGTAATACGCATTGCTTCGGTTCCAGAAGTTATACTTTCCGTTGTTGCATTTACTCTAAAAATCAAATACCCTCCTGCAACACTATTACCTCCTATAATATAATTATCTGCATTATTACCTAATTGTAAAATACCTATAGCTCCCGCTACCGATCTTAAGGTAGAATTATAAGAACTACCATATCCACCTCCTTGAGCTCTAAATTCTGCCGTTGTTCCTGATATAGATGATATAGAACCACTTACTTGTAATGGATAAGCTGGACTTGTTGTTCCTATACCTACATTACCTGATGCTTTTATTATCATCTTAATATCAGTAGTATCCCAAGTTGTTAATGTACCACCAGCTGATACTGCTGCAGCACTATGAAAATTTATATCACCTGTTTGAATTAATCTTACTGCATTTGGATTATAAGATGCACTTATTCCTATCCAATTCGTACCATTGTAATAAGCATTATTTGCATAAGAACCTTGAACACCTACTACGTTTTGTATATTTAATATTCCTAAATTAACCCCTAAACTACCACTACCATAAGAAGGTGCAGCAGTTGTTCCTAAAGTTAATGCTCCTGTAAATCTTCCTGTACCTGTAACATCTAAATTATAGGTAGAGTTAGTATTGCCTATTGAAACATAAGACGGCAATCTTGTTGTTGAGCCATCCCATTGGAATCTAATATTACCTGCACCATCAGCTAGAATAACATTACTAGCTAAAGTAGTTGATCCTCCATAATTACCAATTATGGTATTATTAGAACCAGTGGTAATATTAGCACCTGAATTTTGACCAATTAAAATATTACTGTTACCTGATGTTATAGCAAATCCTGCACCATATCCAATGCTAGTATTATTAGAACCTATTGTATTACTATATAATGACGCAGCTCCAACTCCTGTATTATAAGTTCCAGTTGTATTAGAATATAATGTATCCCAACCAACTCCTGTATTATCTGCACCACTTGTATTACTTCCCAAAACTGCTGTACCTAATGCTGTATTAGTTGAAATATTTCCAGCACCTAATCCTATCTTTAATGTATTAACTGTTAAATCATAAGCTCCTAAGTTTACTGCTCCTGTTGCTCCTGTGTATGGTACATAACCAGTTAAACTAGGAATTTGACTAGTCAAAGCCAAAGTTCCAGTTGCACTTGGTAAAGTATAAGTATAAGTTCCGTTAGTAATTGTAGAGCCTAAAGTTAATTGCCCTGTGAATCTACCTGTACCTGTAACATCTAAGTTATATGTATTGTTTGTATTACCTATTGATACATATCCTGTGCTTCCATTAATTCTCATTCTTTCAGTAGCACCTGCTCCAAATAAGAAGTTACCTGCTACTGATGTAGTGTTATTGGAAAGAACCATATCCCCTGCTATAGAGCCTGTAATAAAGTTATTACTTGCAGTTGCTAATCCTACTATACCTGTATATGAAGGAGTAGATATGGCTTCAGCAAATCTTAATGATGGTGCTGTACCTATGGCTTGAATATGATTATCAGCTGTAGATGAGTAAACCATAAATTTACCACTACCTGCAGTTGTTGTACCAATTAAAACAGCTGAACCTGAATCATATAATAAGCTATTCCCTATTGTTGTACCTGTACCTGTAAATTTAGATACATAATTTAATGTACCACTAAATTGAGCATTGGTTCCACTAGTACCTGATGTACCACTAGTACCAGACGTACCTGTGGTTCCACTTGTACCATTAACCCCAGATGTACCAGAACTTCCTGATACACCACTACTACCAGAACTTCCACTTGTTCCTGTGGTACCACTGCTTCCTGAGTTTCCACTACTACCTGATGTACCAGATGTTCCACTTGAACCTGAAGTACCGCTAGTACCATTAGAGCCATTAAGACCTGATGTTCCACTAGAACCTGATACACCACTTGAACCTGAAGTTCCACTTGTACCAGAAGTACCATTTACTCCATTTATTCCTGAAGTTCCACTAGAACCTGATGTGCCACTGCTACCTGAAGTACCTGTGGTACCACTTGTACCAGACGAACCAGAAGTTCCTGATGAACCACTTGTACCTGTAGTACCACTTGAACCTGATGTTCCTGTGCTACCGCTAGTACCAGATGTACCATTATATCCATTTATACCACTAGTTCCAGATGTGCCTGAGCTACCACTAGTTCCAGTTGTACCAGATGTTCCTGATGTACCGCTAACTCCGCTTGATCCGCTTACTCCGCTTGTACCACTAGTTCCTGTAGAACCGCTAGTTCCACTAGTACCACCAACACCAGAAGTACCAGAAGTACCACTAGTTCCTGAAGGAGCATTTAAAGAAGTTGTTATATATGAATAATTAGCTGTTCCTTCTGTATAGAATGTAAATGTGCTACTGCCTGCACCGCTGTTATCTGCTAATAAAACAGCATATAATCTGTCTGTTGCATTTAATGCCACCGATGGTATAAAACCATCAAAATAATAAGAAACTACACCTACACTAGTTGATAAAACTGTTGTACCTGATGTAGCAATTAATGTTGAAACACCACCTGCACTATATTTATATAATTTAGAATATATTAAAACACGACCACTTAAACCAACAGTAACATTACCAATATTTAATGACCAAGACCAAATACCAGCAGGTAATTGTGTTATGTTTGGAACATTACTATCTGTAGCAAATGTGTCCCATATATACCCACTTACCCCACCACCAACTGTTACTGCTAAAGTTTGTTCAGCAGCCCCTGAAGTTAAGGTTGACATTTCCTTATAAGTAGGAGAACCAAAGTTTGTATTGGTTAATACAGATTGATTTAAATAATATATTTGCCCTGCGCTGATGCCGCTAACCCCTGAAGATCCAGATGTTCCTGCTGTCCCACTTGTACCAGACGTTCCAGTCGTACCTGAACTTCCACTTGAGCCTGAGCTGCCGCTTGTCCCAGTTGTACCAGATGTGCCTGAGCTTGCACTAGTTCCACTTGAGCCTGAAGTTCCACTTGTACCTCCTGTACCATTTGTACCAGATGTGCCAGAGCTTCCAGAACTTCCAGTAGTTCCACTTGTACCAGTTGTGCCTGATGTGCCACTGCTTCCTGAAGTTCCGCTACTTCCGCTTGTACCAGTAGTACCAGATGAACCAGATGAACCTGTCGTACCAGAAGTTCCACTTGTTCCTGATGTACCATCAATTCCTGATGATCCACTTGTACCTGAAGAACCAGATAATCCAGACGTACCACTTGTACCCCCTGTTCCATTGGTTCCAGAAGTTCCACTTGTGCCTGATGAGCCACTAGTAGCACTTGAACCAGAAGTACCAGAAGTTGCACTTGTGCCTGATGTTCCACTCGAACCAGAAGTGCCTGATGTTCCACCACTGCCATTCGTTCCACTTGTCCCTGATGATCCACTAGTACCAGATGTTGAACTACTTCCTGAACTTCCACTTGTACCAGAGGTTCCAGTTGAGCCAGAGGTTCCAGAAGAACCAGTTGTGCCAGAAGTACCAGAGCTACCTGTTGTACCACTAGTACCTGATGAACCATTACTACCTGATGTTCCAGATGAACCAGAAGTACCAGTTGAACCTGAAGAGCCTGAGCTTCCACTTGTTCCTGTTGAACCGCTAGAGCCTGATAAACCAGAAGTTCCAGAGCTTCCGCTAGTTCCGTCTATTCCGCTAGTGCCGCTACTACCACTAATCCCAGAAGAGCCACTAGTCCCAGTTGTTCCTGATGAACCACTAGAACCAGAGCTACCACTAGTTCCAGAAGAACCAGATGTACCTATAGTACCAGATGAATCTGCCGTAACAATACCATTGGTAGCTATTAAAATACCAGTTTCATGTCTAAGCTGAAAATCTCCAGTTATTAAATTTTGAATACTCACAGTCTAAACGTATTTTAATGATGTTTTATTTTTAACCTTACCACTTAACATATCACTCATATATTGATGACTAATACCATATATTCGAGCCGCTTCGGTACAAGATTGATAAAAAATACCATTATTTAAATCTAATATTAATCTTGACCTATCTTTTAAATTTTTAAATCCATTTTTTTTGCCATTTTCCGAACACGCTTTTAATTTCTTATCAGATAATTTTATCAAATTATTATCATATGCATGTTTCATATTTTCGCTTAACGTAACCCATTCTAAATTCAATAAACAATTATTAAGCTTATTTCCATCTACATGGTTTACATATTGTTTATTTTCATCATTTTTTAAATAAGTTTCAGCGACTAATCTATGAATCAAAAAAGGCTTTTCTTTATTATTTTTTCTCAATCTTGAAATATAATACCCAGAATTTACTAATAATGGCTTTATATATTTCATACTTGTAAGGCTAAAAACCTTTCCATCAAGTGTAATTAAATAATTTTCAAATCCTTTTATCTGTTTCATATAATTTATTGTTGTACAACCACACGCACAAACTCATTATCATAAAAAGGTACATCACTTGCAACAGTTAAACTACCATTGGTTGAGTTCCAAAGAACTTGATTACCTGTTGGAGTTCCTGATGTTAATATGGTACCAATGTTATTACCTTGTCTAAAGGCATTGATTAATCTTTTTCCTATTGCTGCAGGGAAGTAAACTATTGTTGCTCCAACTGATGCATTAGTTGCATATTCTTTTACGCTATAATCACCACCTTGTCCTGGTATTACAGTTCCACCACTACTACCAGTACCTAAAATTTGCTCTGCAATTTGAAGCTGTGCTCCACATAATGCATAAACATAATTAGTTAATCCTGGTATTCCACTTAAATTTTGTGATACTCCATATTGTAAAGCTTTTCTTCCTAAGTAAAGTTGTTGTGCTTTTCTTGGATCAATTGTACCATTGGTAAATTGCTGTTGCTTTGGTATTGCTGCGTTCCAAAGGTATTGTGAAATCTCTGCTAGAGATATAACGTTATTTGGATCCATATTAGAAGAAGTATTGTGAATTAGTTGAAATATATGTTGCTCTGTTCAATGCAGCCTGGGCATTAAAGATGTCGCTAGCAAATGTTATAGCTTGTTGTGCCGAATCAATTTGAAGCTGTAGATTAGACATATTTTGGAACCAGTTAGTGCTTGCTGCTAAATTAGCATTACCAACTAAGTTCTGATTCAATCCGTAAAAGAATGTTTCATTATATGCTATAAATGCAAATGATTGTGTAAGTGATGTTACCACTGCATTAGATACATTCAACCATTGAACTGTAATACTCAATGCTGTATCTTGTGATAATACATCTAACACAATAGATGAATCAGCTATGTTCCAAACTATATAATTAGTATTTGTACCAGCTGGCACCAAAAATGTACCATTAGCTTGTAAAAGATAAATTCTACGAGAAGTGATTGTTACATCAGATCCAGTAGAAGTATCTGTTAGTGTAATATTTTGAGGTGTACCACTAAATTGGCTTGCCGTAAAATTTGGGGTAAGAGGCATATTACTAAATTTTACCCAAATATAAGAAATTTATAGGTATATTAATCCATTTTCTTTTTCTTCATGGAGCTTAATTTTCCTACTTTTTTAGGCAATTTCATTCCCTTGCTAGCTTTGTTCCATTCCGAAACATCAACTCCTTGTTTTTCAAGTTCTGCTTTGTGAATATTGAAGTAAGCTTCTTGAGCACGACTTTTGTATGGCATTTTATTAAATTTTATTGGTTTTCTTCATCTTCATTTGTACCACCTATACCTCTTTCTTGTCTATCTTGTCTTTGAGCTTCTTTACCTTCATTTGATTCATCTTTTTCTTTTTTACCAAATAAAGATTCTTTTGCTTGTTCAGCTGCATAAGTTTTTAATCTATTAATTTCTTTATTAAATTCTTCTTTATGTTCTTTTTGATATTTAGCATATGGTACCCTTTCACCAAATTCAACAGTTATACCATTTTTCTTAACTTCATCTACATATTTATCAAAAAGCTTATTTCTTAATACTTTATATTGATTATATTCCTCATCAGTTATAAGTTTGCCACCTTTTTTATAATTTATAATATTATCAGATGGTCCTTCATTTTCTGCTTTATCAAATATATTTTTTAATTTAAGTCCTGTTAAAAAAGATGTTGTACCACTTAGTAATCCTTTCATTATATCATTCCATTGGGCATCTGAAACTCCACTATCTTGAGCTGATTTTTTGGTTTCTTTAATACCTTCTGCAATTGGTAATGGTGCAAAATGATTAGCAATATACTCCCCCCAACCTAATTTTCTTTTACCTGGAGCTGGGACATCACTAGAATAAGGAACTACATTACCGCTATAATCTCTTCTAAAAGCAAGATCTGTAGCTAATGAAGCAATTGGTGAAAGCTTACCTCTTATATATTTACCAACAGCACCAGTTAAAGCTTCAGTTCTATTTTGATTTTTAGGTAAATATCTTTCATTTTCAAAACTAATTTTAGCAATTGTAGCTAATAAACCTATTGTTGTTAATAATCCACCACTTAAATCAACTGTTACATCATGACTACCAAATTTAGGAAGCAACCAGTCAGGTCTAGTTGGATGAGTCCAGTTAACTTCTTTATCAGGATTTACCATATGTTGTATAGCTGAATTAGCACCTAATAATAATAAATAAGTACCTAATTGTCTACCAGCCCTGCCAGCCCATGCTTTTGAATAAGCTTTTTGACTAGGAGTTGCATCTTTAATAAATCCTTGCATAGATGGTATTAGAGTTGCTAATCCTTTATTAACTTTAGATAAACCAGATTTACTTATATAAGTTGCTGCTTTAAAAGGAGCTAATATTTTTTCCCATCTAGAACCTTCCATACTAGATGAAAATGTTGCTCCCTTGACAAGTGAACCAATATCCCCACTCATATCTATATTGGTACCACCAGTCCAGTTATTAATTAATCCTGCAATTCTTTCTAATGCTTTTTCATCTTTTTTTTCAGATTCACTTAATTTATTATATTCATAATTAAATATTTCCTGTCTTAATACTTTTACAGCATTAAATCCTCTTTCGCCAGCTTTACCAAATTTTCCTAAATATTTTTGGAATGCTTGCTCCGAATCAAAATTAATATTATCTGGATCATTTTGTAATCCAGCTTTTTTAGCTTTTTCAAATAATGGATCATTTCTTAAAGCATCCATATGACTTTCATAGTATGTTGGATTTTTTTCATATGAAAATCTATAAGAATTTTCTACTGCTTTTAATGTTTTTATGAAATGTCTTGGATCTAATATATTTGTTATTGCATGTGTTCCTATAAATACATGTGAGTGACCAAATGTTTGTGCTGCTTTTGGTACACCTACAATTGTTTTAACTGCTTTGTCAAATTTACTTTCATTTCTGTTATCTATATATCTTTGTAATGCTTGTCTGTTTTTGTTTAATTCAGATCTTTTTGTATACATTTCACCTGAAGCAGCTTTTGTTTTAGGAGTAATGATAGCATTAGATACTTGATCATTTTTTAAACCTAAATCTTCTGCTGTTTTTGCAATAGACTCAGGGAAACTAAATCCTTTATTATAATATGTATTCTTTGCATAATTCCATATTGTTTTAGATTCTTCTGGAGTAAATTTATTATCTTTTTTATCTACAAATTGTTTTTGTAATTTACCTAATTCTTCTTCATCTTTTTGCTTTTGCTCTACTTCAGTTAATGGTTTTTCCATTTTAGATTTAACCAAACCAAGCTTTTCTTTTTCATCTTGGATTTGATCCATTAACTCTTTTTCTCTTTCAGATAATTCTCTTTTAGGTCCTTGCTGTTTTACTTTACCTTGCTTTAAATCTTCTAATTCTTTTTCAAGACGCTTAATGTTTTTAGCTTCAGGAGTTTCTTTTATAGCAGATTCGTAATGTGCTGTTAAATCTTTTTCTAATTTATCTTTATCTCTATCTGATAAATTTTTATACCAATCATTATCTTTAATAGCATCAATAATTGCAACAACTCCATCAGCAATTTCTCCTGTTTTTTCAATTGCTTTAGCTCCAGCTTCTACTACATCATTCCAAGCAATACCCTGTTTTTGTATAGGTATTTCATTTCCATTTTCATCTTTAAAAGTAAATGGAGTTGTTTTTATTTTTCTAAATCTATCAGCAACTTTTTTAGCTTTTTCAGTATAAGTTTGACTTTTTTGAACTTCTTTTTTAGTTACCTTAGGATTATGTTCATTTTCTAATTGTTCTATAAATTTAGCTTCAGCATCTGTAGCTTCCTGTTGAAGCTTTTGATCTTTAGTAGTAAATTTTTCTACTTGTTGTTTTTCTGCTTCTGTTGCATCTTTACCTTTTGCTTTCTCTAATCTTCTAACTTGTGCTGTAAATGAACCTGTATCCAAGTCTGTACCACCTTGTAATGATGTAAAAGCATGTGCAGCTAATGTATTTAATTTACCTGTTCTATCAAGATATTTATTTAGTTCAGCAAGTTTATCTTTATAAATGACACTATTTCTACCTTCAGGTTCAGATTTAGCAATTTTTTCAAGTTGTTTTTGTAATTCAGCTGCATGCGCCTCCCCAATAGATATTCTATCATGAAGTTCAAAATCAGCTCTATTATCAATATCTTCAGGAGTTGCTCCTCCTTTTAATAATATTTGTCCTCTTCTTTTATATTCTTCAGGTTTCAAAGTATGTCCAGGTTCTGGTTCTTTTAATCCTAATCTTTGCGCTAATCCAGCTACAGCTTTTCTAGAAGATCCAGTTATTTTTGGTTGTTCTTCTTTACCAGAAATTAATTCATCTATTTTATTAGCATCTAAACCAATCTTATCAGATACTTTATCTAATCCAGCTTTAATATCTTCATCAGATACTCCTTTCTTTCTTTGGATATCAATAAATTCTTTTATTTTATTTTCTTGATCTTCTTTTGAAAATTGAGGTACTCCTTTTTCAACATCTGGTTTTATATTAGGTTCATTTACTTCTCCTTTAGGATACATACTTTGTGATACTAACTGAGATGATTTTAATGTAAATGGTTTTGGTTCACCTGTTTTTGTATCAATATATGGTTCACCTTTTGCATTTTCAGTCATTACCTTTGGTGTCCACAATTTATCAATTAAATAAGCACCATCTAATATAAATGGATTTTCTCCATGAAATTTAGCATTAAATTGAGGATGTATAATTCCTTTATCTTGTATAGATAAGTGATCTACATTAGCATCTGAAGTAAAACCATTTGTAATAAAACCCCACTTACCTTCATTCATGTAAGCTTCAACAATACCTTTTTCTCCAATATTGTAAAATAATTTTTCTTGGTTAAGACCTTGATTATCAAAAAGTGCTTTACTTATAAATTTATTTGGTTCTACAGAAACATAACCAGGTTCATTTTTAGTTGCAGCTCTTTTACTTTTTTCAACTATACCAGCTAATAAATTATCTACTAATGAATTTCTAGCTTTAAAATTATTCCCAATATCACTTAATAAATCTTTAATCATGTTATCTAATACTTCAGGTGAACTAAAGTCAGCCTTACCATATTTTTTAACAAATTCATCATAATGTTTACCAAATGCATCTTTTACAGCAACAATATCTTTACCAAAAAATTCATTTCTAAATTCAGATGATTTTAAAATTTTCTTAGGTAACATAGTTATTGCATCAAGAGTATTTTCAAGTGCATAAGCATTACCAAGCATACTTTCTGGTTTTTGGGTAGTAACAAGAATTAAACCTTTTCCACCCTCATTCATTGCATTAATTGCTCCTCTTACTTGTTTTGGCTTACTTAATGCAGTAGATGCGAATCCAATATTATTATCAACATTTTCTTTTAATGCAGAATAATTAGGGCCACCATACATAAATATTTCCTTACCAGATGGTAATTTTAATTTACCAACACGAGTAGGATCTGTATTAATTGCAATTGCTTTATTACCAAATTCAGATAATACATCTTTTAATGATCTTACAGGTAATTTTGATAATTCTTTTTCTTCAAATTTATCCCTACTAAATTTTATAGGGTTTACATTCCCGACTTTTGAATCTTCAATATTTTTATCATTAATCTTTCCAGCTGCTAAAATATCTCCCTGAGCTTCACTTTTGGTAATTTCTTTAAAATCACCATTATATATCTCTTCACCTTTATTAAATTTCTCAGAAACTAATTTTGCTAAATCTTTAAGATCAGTAATGTTATTAATATCTTTACCTAAATCAAATCCTAATTTATTAATAGCATTTATAACAAAATCTCTTACTTTTTCAAAATTTGTTTTATCTATTTTTATTGTACCATCTGCTACTTTTGCAATAAAATCAGTAATTGCTTCTTTTTTCTTAGTTGTTTCATCAAAATCCTCATAAATTTTATTCGCATTTTCTATAACTTCTTTCCCACCAGTTACTTTTTCTAATTGCTTATGTAAATCATTTATAATATCAGGTCTGTTTTTAGCCATATAGTCTAAAACAGGATGAAATCCTTCATGAAGCATTGTATCTGTAGTAACTTTATCCATATTTAAATGGATAGTACCATTAGAATCTAAATAAAATCCTTTAGTTGATGAATCTTGTTTTGATCCACCTGCATCTAAAACTGCTTTTTCATAACTTGCAGGACTAGTATGCACATTAACTTCTAATGGATTACCTGTAGTTTTCTTAACTAATTTTGATATAGAGTTTACTACATTCTTAACATCTGTTAATACTTTCTTTTGTGTATCATTTAATCCTTCATCAGATATTGTATCTATGTTTTCAGCAGTATATTTCTTTGCTGGTGGTATCTCTCCTTCTATAGTTGGAGTAATACCTAAATGTGATAATAAATCATCTGCTACTGTATCAGCAACTGTTTTTTTGGTTTTACCTTCTTCTGTAGGGGTTAAAATTAATGGTGTTAATTTAACTTCTACAGGTGCCTCTTTTGTTGGTACATTTTCTTTTGTTACAACAGGTTGAGCTACTTCAGTTTCCCCTGCAATTTCTGGTTTAGCATTTTTACCTAATGTTATTTGATATGCTAAATCTTCAGCTACATTACCTTTAAATGTTCTTTTTTGACCTGTTGGAGTTTCTAAACTTACAGATACTACATTACCTTCTTTATCTCTATTAATAGCTTGTGTTGGATCAGAATAGTTATTTACATATTCTTTTCCTCTTACAACTGGGTTGCCATTTTCGTTAATTTCTACTGATGAATTTTCAGCTTTAATACCTAATTTAGATGCTGGTATATTGCTCATTTCATCAACATTACCTATCTCGTATATTTTATTTGACTCATCTGGTTTGAATACAATAGTTTGTCCATCTTGATAAAACTGACCAATTTCTTGATTATATGTACCTCTTTTATCAAGCATTTCACCTACAGTAATATCTTTTTGAATTTCATGACCTTGTGGATTATTTATTGGATTACCAAGATCATCAGTTTCATGTGAAAATACATCTCCAGTCGATAATATTTTTGTTGCTTTATCTCTTAATTTTTGTATTTCAGCATCCATATAAGGATGATAACCTTTATCAAGTTTACTTTTAGAAAATTCTAATTCATTTATTTTTTCTTGTAAACCTTTTAATGAAGCTTTAACATCATCAGGTAAATTTTGTGGTATTTGTAATTCTGTCTTGTTGTAATTATCAAGACTAGTCATTATCTTTTGAGTAGAACCTTGTGGAATAACTCCATTTTGTTCAGCAGCATCATACACTGCTTGAACATCAGCTTGTGGTAATTGAGAAACGACTTCTTTAGCTTGTGCAACAACTGGCTTTGGTACCCTTACAGCACCTGATACAATACCTAATGCTTGTGTAAGAGCTGCACCATGTTTACTTTCAAATGCTCTTCTAACACTTTCAATACCAGCAGCAGGTAAAACAGATATACCTGCCATATTTTTAAACTGATCCCAGCTATTATTTAATATATCTTCATCGCTTATTCTTAAACCAGCAGCTTTTGCACCAATATCTTGTAATAATGAACCAGCAGCAGCAAAACCTCCTTGTGCAGCCCCTTCACCTGCAAGATGCTTTAAAGAACTAATAAATGGTTGAACATTTACATTAGTAGCAGCAGATTTTAAATTTTTAAATGCACCACCCATAGCAACTGCACCAAAACCACCACTTATAGCACCAGCTGTGCCTGCCATTTGAGCTTTATCAAAAGCTTCATCTTGTGATACACCTTGTTTAATTAAATCTTTATAAACTCTTTTTTCATTATCTACACTATTAGCTGTTGACATATCATTAAAAAATGACATAACATTTGCAGCTTGTTTAAGATTTGGAAGTATTTGAGCTGGAGCACCCATTAATTCAGCAGCGGCTCCTGAAGCAACTGGAGCACCCAGTAAAGTTGCACCTGTTACTGCACCAGCTCCATAAGCTGAAGCTTTTAAAAGTGGATATCCTAATTGTGCAATATTTCTACCAGTCCAACCTGCTATAGATTTATCTTCTGCTTGTGGCAAATAATTTCCACCACCATGATCCTCTAAATATAACTCAGTGTTTAATTGTCCAATTTTATCTGGTTTAGATAATTTAGCATATGCTTCATCCTCTGTTTCTTTTTGATACATTTTATGATATGTATCCTTTATATTATCCCAAACTGTATTTAATTGACCTGCTAAATCATAGTAACCAGTATTATTTGATGCTAAAATAGTATTTTTACCAGTTTTAGCATCTACCCCTACTTCATATTCTTTATTATATAAACCTTTTTCTAATTTTGCTCTTTCATTACTTTCACTCCATCCAGGATTATCCTTTTCAATTCCTTTCTTAATTGCAATAGTATTATTTATTGCATCTTCTTTTGCCTCTTGCTCTTCTTGTAATATTTGTTTTGGACTCTTTAATTTTTTTGCTAAGAGATTAATTTTAACAGGCTCATGACTACCTACAACAATTGGTTCTCCAATTATATTTGTAGTTGGCTGTATAGGCTTATTTATATCTCTTAATAATGCTGGATTGGTTGGAGCAAATACTTTTTTAGGTTGAACACCAACTGCTTCAGCTAATTCAGGATTAGTAGGTACATACTTTTCTATACCAGGCTCATTAAAACGAGTAGTAACAGGTCTATTTTTTTCGGCTGCTAAATCTTTTTTAATTTGATTAATCTTATCAGCCCAACCTTTATTATCTACTGATGGTGATGGACCAGCCGAAGATGACAAATCTGTACCATCTTTTTTTTTTAATATACCAAGTGGATCAGAATTATTTTTGCTTCCGCTAGATGTACTTAATATACCTAATGGATCTTTACCACTATTTACATCTTCATTATCTAAAATTTCTTCTGCCATTTGTTATTATTTAATGTTCCCTAATTTAATTGCTTTTTCAATATCTTTATCTGAATACCCTAATTTATTTAACTCTTTATGAGTATATGATTTACCATTAAATGAATATGATTTATCTGTAATATTATCTTCTATTTTAGTACCTTTTCCTTCAAATTTTCTTTGTTTATCAGCAGCAAAATCCCTAGTTATTTCTGCTGAATTCATTCCAACAGGTGAAACCTTACTAATATAGCCATCTTTTGAAGAAATACTATATTTTTTATTCATAGTTAATGGTGTTCTACTATCTTTATTCATTACATCAAAGAATTTTCTGCCTAGATTTTTACCTTCAGTATTATAATTATTTATACTAGCTGGCTCATTATTTTCATTTGTAACAAAACCATTTATTATTTTATAAGTATGACCATCTGCTGCTTGACCTAAATATATTGGTTGACCACCTCCTCCAAAAAGATCAAATATATGTGGTGTTGTTGGAATATCATTATTATTTAAATCATAATCCTTGTTTATTTTATGTATGGTTGTAGCTGTATTAATTGATCTTCTAGTTTTAGATGCTTCGGATTCTTCAGGTGTAAATGGATTACTTTGAGTCAATGGAGCTTCACTAATAGTATGAGCTAAATGAATTCCCTCTGGTGTTAATGGCATTATTTGTTTTTGTCCGTTTGGTAATAATGGCATTCTATCACTATAAATTTTACCTAATCTTTGAATTTCATTTTTATCATTTAATAATTGTTGTGCTAACATTTGATGTCCAATATTATTTTGTAATGTAGTAGCAGAAATAGATTGTAATTGATTAATATCTGGATATTTAGTTATTGCAAATCTTGGCTTATCATTAATACCTGTTACTGGCAACTTAATAAGATCTTCTTTTTGTGTACCTTCAACAGAAGGTATTTTCCTTAATTCATTTACATACTCTGTTTGATTATATGGTTTATAGAATTGTACATTATTTAAATTAGGTTGTACATATCCATTACCATAAGGCTTCATTGCATCATTAAATATATCCAAATAATTATCAGTTACATGTTTGCCTTCTGCAATTTGTTTATCATGAAATTCTTTTAAAGCTTTTCTTTCACCTGCTGCTTGTTTTGCACCAGCTAAATAATCTTTTAAATTTCTAAATCCAGCATCTAATGTGCTTTGAGCATCATAACCATATTTAGATGGATTATTAATTTGCTCTTTATTTTTAATTCCAAAACCTTTTACTTCATTTAATTTATCTGCAAAAATCTTTTGCTCTTCAGGAGTTAATCCTTGTGCATTTAAAGATTTTTCATAATCTTTATAATATTTATCAATAGCTTCAGCTTTAGCTTGTTGATGCTGAATTTCTTGAATAGCCATTTGAGTTGGCTTAGATGATATATCTAAAACTGTTCCACCTCCATAAGGGTTAAATCCTAATAATCCTGTAGCCATTTTTTATTTTTTATGAATTTACTAAATCAATATTTTCATATAATGGATTAGTTCCAATTGGATTATTATTTATGTCCCATGAATTTTTAGATATTGGATTACTAATTGGAGGTGTTTTTTTACCACCATTATATCCATTTGCTGAAGCCATATATGCAGAAGCTAAATTACTTAATCCACCAGCTGCTGTTTGCCATCCTGCTTGTTGTCTAGCATTTGCTGCTTGTGCAGCATATTGAGATAATCCAAATTTTCTCATATATGGATCTAATACATTATTTTGAAAAACTCTATTTGCATCATTTTGTTGCATTTGAGCTGCTTGACCATATTGTCCAAAATTAGCTCTTTGTTGACCCTCAGATTGTACACCTAAATTTGTTAATGCAGTATCTTGACCTAATGCAATTCTACCTGCTCCTGCTATTGCAGATCCTCTTCCCTGTAAATTATTTAAAGCTGTAGCTGTACTTCTTTGAATATTATTTTTACCTGCGTAATAAAATGGTGAATTATAAGCTCCTTGATTATATCTATTTCTAGCTTCTTGATAATAATCATTAATAGATTTACTTTGTGTTGTAAGTGGGCTTTGATTTGCTAAATCATTCATTCTTTTTTCAGCATCTTTTCTACCACTGAAAATGCCTTGCGCAAGCCCACCTAAAACTTGTGTACCACCAGCTATTGCAGCTACTGTACCTGCTGTTCCTAATCCTGCAAAACTCATAATTGTAAGTTTTTAATATTATTATTCAAAAGTTCTTTATAATCTTTATTAATATTAGTTCCTGTAATATAATTTATATGTGGTTCTAATATTTTATCTTCAATTTTTTCTACTATTTCTTCTATTTCTTCCTTACTTAAATAATTATATTCAGATTTCATCCCTTCAATTCTATGAAATGTTGTCCAAATACAATCTTCAATTATATATAAAACTCTTCTAGTTCCTGGTTTTGTGATTCCCGTATATGGAGCCTCTATATTTTCCCATTCTGTTGCATCTATTGATACAGCTGCTTTTCCTAATGAAACAACAAAAGGATGTTCAGTTTTATGTATCTTACTTGTCCATAATGAACCTGCAGGCATATAAATTTCTCTAATATACATTCCATCGGTAAAACGATGTATTAATGGAGCATCTATCAAAGAATCTGATTCTTGAATAATAAGAGCTTCTAATTCATCAATAATATTATCATTTTCTCTTAAAATCACTATCTTATATTCAAAGGTGAATCAATATATTTAATTCCTACATTGTTCAAATATACGAAAGAATTTGCATTAGTTTTCTCAAATTTTGCTACTATATATCCTCCTTTTAATGAACTTCCTTCAATCAAACCACCTTGGCTATTTTTGTCTTTTAAGAATGAAGCATTATATGTAGATTCCAAAGTAACAAAATCTACTTCCTTAAGCTCACTTTCTTGCCTAACGGTATCATAGCTATTCATTTGAGTGTAAATTAAAGGACATTCCCATACTGTATTGGATGTTTCAACTATTGAAACCCAAGTCTTTTTATTAATTACAGCTTGATTGAATACAGTAGTTATTGAAGCACCATATTGGACTCCAAAAAAGTTGCAAAATGTGCTATTATTTGAATGAATCCACATTTGTCCATTTTTAAATGAAAATAGATTAGTTTCTAAATTTCCATAAAATTCTGGGAAATATGAGTAAAATGACTCAAAAGCATTTCCAACTTCATCAAATGAAATAGTATATGGATCTTGATGATATATAGGTGCTGACATGATTAGTTAGTTATGGGTATAGCTAAAGAATTAGTACAAGTTCCAGTTGATGTAACTGTAATTATTGTAGCTGAATTATCTACTGAAACAACATAACCAGCTAATAATTCGCTTAATGTTGCAGTTGTAGGTGTAACCAAACCAACATTTGTTGAAAGATCAAATGTGGGGCCCAAATTAGCACCTAAACCAGTATTTAAAGTTAATGTTACATTCATTTTATAAATTTTTAATTAATTAAGCACATTGACATGTTGAATTAGTTAAAGTACCAAGATATTCCATAGTAGGATATAATGCTAACATAGCACTTAAACTTCCAGTATTTACTTTAGAATAACATTTAGCTCCTGCATCTTGTGCATTAGCAGCGTAAGCTGTTGTTGCTTCTATATAATAATAAGCACTATTTAAACATTGTTGATATACTGAAACATTAGGATTATTTACATTCATATCAACATAATTTGTACAATTTAAACTATTAGATTTTACTCTAACAATTGAAGTTGTACTTGGTACTACTGTTGATACATACCCTGCTAATAAACTTGTTTTACTAACCCCTACCTCAAATGGTGTAACAAATGAATCAACATTTGAATACAAATTAAATGGCCCTGTATCTGAACCTGCTGCCGCTAATGTTATTGTTGCTGAAAATGACATATTTATTTTTTTAAGATATTACTATTACTGAACCTGGAGTTAATGAACAATTACCTGTTAAAACTGAACCTGCAACTAATGTACAATCTGGACCTGCTGATCTTATAGCTGTTCCGCCATTAAATGAACATAAAGCAGGAACTATAACTGCACTACCTCCATTAAAAGTACAATTAGGTGCATATCTATTAATTTCTTCCATTGCTATTATATACTTATTCGTATATGCATCAAATACACCATATATACAAGGATTTCCAGTATAAACCTGACCATCAGGAGCAACTCCATTATTTAAATCTTGTCTATATTGAGTTAAAGTTGGAACAAAAAATGCATTTGTATGATAAATAATACTTAATGGAGTTATTCCATCCTGAGATAATCTACATACTACACCTCTATAATTATCTACAAAATAATCTGCAAAGTTATTCCAAGCTAAACTTGTAGATGCATCACCGATTCCATAATCCCCCGCATAATATTGAATTTTATTAATTAACTTATCAGTATTTGCTTGTAATGGATTATTTGCGCTATCCTTAATAATCTGAGTCAAGATAGGTACATTACCAACTTTAAACTTTTGGTAAACTTTTAAATATCTTTCCCTTACATGCAAACGCATTACATCACCAAAACTTCTATCATATTCATCTAAATTTTCAGGATAAAATCTATTTATATTATTAATACTTGTATTGGCTTGATATTCCTGTCCAAATCTAATAACAACTGGATAATAAACCTGTGCTGCATTTTCATCAATTACAGATGGTCTACCATTACTATTTTTTACTAAATTATAGGTATCATTAAAACTTGATTCAATAATATTTATTGTATCATTTTTTAATACACTAAAATTTAAAACAAAAGAATTTAATGTAAATGAATTAGTTGATCCAGCATTATCAGTATAAACAGCTATCCAAACTTTTGTACTTATAGGTACATCAAATGAAGCATCTAAGTTAAATGAAGTTTGAACTTGAGATTGTACAATATGTGATGCAGTAAGAGGCACATATTTTGGTGAATTACTACTATCAATTAATATAGCTTGTAAATAAAATGTTGTATTGTCGGATGGCTCAGATTGATAAACACTAAAATCCCCTTTTAATCTTATTGTTTGAGCTTTAGTTGTAAGTAAATTTTCAAAAAAGAAATTAGGACTACTAAAAATTGTAGGTAAAGTACTTGTAAAAGGTTGACTTTGCAAAATATAACTTGTTGTATTTACTGGTGTATTTGGCACAGTAATTAACATTAATGAGTTAATATCTTGACTTTGAGGTCCAGCTGATAAATTATAATTATCATTAAATGGAACTTTTCTTTCTCTAAAAAATAAATCACCGTTAGTTGCAGATATAATTGCTGGAACTCCTATTGGATTATATGGTGATTGACTTTGTTCTAAACCTATATGATAAGCTAAATTTGTACCAGGATTTCCAATTCCAAAACATTTTCCAAACTCATAAAAAAATCTTTGAGTTGATGATGCATTTGATGTAAAATTATAAAGAAATATTTCATAATGTAAATAATCTCCAGATCCATCAAAATTTATATCATAACCTATATCATTAGTTGGATATGCAATTTTTACAAAATTTCCAACTTTAGTTGTATTATCTGATAATGTTATTGAACCAACAGTCCCTAAAATCTCATAATCATATACGCCTACAAATGTATGTTGAGCATTTGCGGCATCATATCTTTTAATAAATCTAATTCTATCACCAGCGGTAAATGAATAAGAAACAACACCCTGTGTTGATGATATAGACAAATTATAATCTTCAATATTAGCAACATCTATATATGCAAATCTTTGTGTAGTAGTATCAAACGAACTACTAGAATAAGCTCCTAAACTAATCCAAAATAATCTTTTATTAAATGTTGTATTATTAGATCTTACTAATTGATAATAAACTGCCTCTAATGGAGGTCTATTTTGAATTTCTAAATATGTATAGGGATAGTTATATTCAACATTTGTAATTCCATTATAAACTGTTGATGTAGGAGTAGTAAATGAAGAAATTCCTCCTATTTGAGTACCAATAGTTCTTCCAACACTATCAAAATATTGAACACCATATTGATACCCTGCCTCCCATGAATTAGCAAGAACAGTATTTACTGGTTCACTTGAATTGTATAAATACTTTACACCACTTGAATATAATGTAAATCCATTACTATAACTCATAGTTAGAACATTAGTTCCAATAGAAACAAATGACCAACCTTTAGCAATTAGAGCTGTTTTTATAGCATTAAGCAAATCAGATACTTCTACAGAATCTGCATCTAACTCATACGTTACACCTATATTTTCATAAGCAGAATCTATAGCATTTATTACATAAATACCTCTAGGATTATTTAAAGTTGTTACATTTCCAGAAGTATTTGTTCCTGTTCCATAAACATATACTTGTAATATATTGCCGCTAGTTCCACTATCTGATCCATTACAAGTTGCAAAAAATCCTAATCCACATTTGTCAAAAAAATATCCATCGGTTTCTCTACCAGAAGATGCATATAATTCCATTTGGGTTTTATTATATCCTTCAGTAATACCAGCATATAATAAAGTATTACCATTTGCTAATTCTGCTGCATTTGCTTTTTGAGGAACCCAATCTTGCAATTGAGAAGTTTCAATAACATCTAATGGCGTATATATACTATTATTGTAAAATTTATATGTGAAAATTGAATTATCTGTTAAAGAATTATTCAATTTATTAAATGAACCTATTAAATACCAATCACTTGTAACACCATTAGTTGTTTCTCTAAATGCTATTTCAATTGCTTTTACATTTTGTTGGCCTGTACTTACTGATACAGATATTCTACAGTTATTATATATTACTGGATCTGTTAGCAATAATGTATCTTGTTGTGGCAATGGAACAATACTATTTGAACTCCAAACAGATTTTTCATTATTTACATAAACATATCTGTAAGAAAATTGAAATAATACATTTCTTAAATTATTTTGGGTAGCTGTAATATCATTTTCATATGTAACTTTTGGAGGCATAATTGGAGGTGCTTTTGCAACTAACAAATATTCATACTTCCAATGTGTACCGTAATTTGATATTATATTTATGTTTTTTGGTGGATTTAATCCATCATTAAAAAATAATAAATCACCTTCCGTATCTCTATAAAATATATTTACAGACAAAACTTTATAAGAAGGATTAAAGTTTAAAATATCAATTCCATCACTATCACTTATACTTTCTAAAACTTTAACTACTATATTATGTGTTAAATCGTAATATAATATGCTATTATAACCATTGCTATTCCAAAGAAAATAATAAGCTCTATTTCTTATTTTATCAGCATAAAAACCTATAATTTTATTTGTACCAGATGGCAATGTGTAAGGTATTAATGTATTACCTAGCATATTTGATACAACCCTATCTTGCCCAACTCCTTGAGCATCTTTAGTTATATTTAATGCATCTATATAGTCGTTATTATCTATTCGATATTCAGCGACATCAAGATTCAATTTACCATTAAAAGGATTGTTAATTACTGGCATATCTTATCCCTTAACTGTCATTCTTTGATTAATTAAATTCCATTCGTAAGCTTGGTCTAAATACATAGGTTTAAACTGTGCATTTGCCAATCTTCTTTGGTTGAAAAACTCCTGCTTTCTATCTCTTTTATCGCCTAAATTTCCCTTTCTATTACTTGGCATAGTTGCTATATCTCTCCATGCAATCCAGGCTAATAGTGCCTCTCTAAATTGCAATGGAATCATATATTTTTCTTCTGGGTTAGGACTAGATAAGTATTCAATCATTAAATAATCATAGTAAAACTCTTGATTAAGTAAGATTACTCCATTTGCATCATCTATATTAAATGAACCTACAAATGGAGATCCACTAGGATAACCATAAATATTTGTAAAACCATAACCATCCCAATAGTTATAAAATATTGGAGCATTGTATATTTGATTCCAGTTAACCAATGTATCATCATCAGTTAAAGCTTGTCTATTTGGCAATTGATCCCCAAAGAATGTCATTTTTCTATCAAACTGCAATGGAATGATTTGACCAACTGCATTTAATACACCTATTTTAGTATAACTAACATAGTCATTAGGCAATTGAACTGTATAGTTCGTTAAATCTACAGGCAATTTTACTGACTTAATTTTATAAAAAAAGTCAAGTCCTAATCTTTCCATTCCTCTATAAGCTATGTTATAAAGCTTGGCATATTTATGAACGCTTTGCTCAGATTCATCAAGATAATCATTGATTATTGAGTCAATTGTTATAAACTGTCTTTCTTGTGATGCCATTTTTAATTATTTGAAACGTAAGATAAAATATCTATTTGACGTATTAAATAATGAGGTTCTCCGTTAATAATAACTTCTTCACCTGCATTTTTTACATGAATTACCATATCGCCTTTTTTTGCTTCCATTTTCACTTTAGCTGTTCCTCTACCAACTTCAACTACTATTGCTCTATTATTCCTTGACATAGCTGTAGTAGGTATAAAAAGACCACCTTCTGTAACATTATCTGGTTCGCATGGTTTAACTAAAATTAAATCTCTAATTGGTTTCATATATTTATTAATTTACATTATCTACGCCATCATTTGATTGATCTATTGGTCTTGCTCTTTCAAAAGCTAATTGACCTTTAATATATTCTACAATTACTGGAACATAATCATCAGGAACAATTAATGTTGATTCTAAATTTGTTGAATCACCACCGCTAACCATTCTCAATGTTGCTTTATATTCTGTCAAAGGTATTGTGCTTTTAGCATAAATTTTATCAGCCTCTATCCAATAAAGAATTTTATTTTGGATTGGTCTTAAATTTTCAATATATCCAACTTGATTCATGCTAAGTGGAATTGCTGTTTGTGATGTTTTTTTATCACCAACAATTTGCAATGTTGCTACACCTTCATTTCTACCTAATGCAAATGGAATTTGTGGCAATGCTACTGAATAGGTAACATTATCAACTGTTTCAGCTGCTATATCTAAATTAGTATATGTTGTATAAAATGAGTTGTTTATATAAGCAATACCATCTAATTGAACACTATCAGTATAGTTCTTTTTTACAGCTATACCAATAGCATCATTTAACCACTGATTAACTTGATTAAATGTGATACTTGCATCATCATTAGGCTGACCATTATAGATTTGCCTTAAGATTCTTTCTATGAATATTTTTCTAGTCATTTTATTGTCCTTGAGTTGTTACCATATTAGCATATTGTGCAACTTGACCATCTTGCAAATTCACACCTACCAATTTCAATATTCTTGCTACAATTTCCAATTTATCAATATCATACCATAATGGCTGCACACTTCCTGTTGGTTGAGTACTTGGATCATATGGATTTGGATTATATACTGGCCTTCCATTACTATCTAAATTATATCCCCATATCATTGTTGGGGCATTCATTACATAACTTAAAATTGCTGTTCCTAATGTTTTAGGATAAAATTGTAATCCTCCATCAGTATAAGTTGAATTTACATTAGCCAATAAATAAACTGGATTTGTTGCTATTGGATCAATTTCACTTTTTAAATATGAATATAAACTATCTTGTTGAATAAATCTAATTCTATCAAATGTTGAAGTTAAAACAGCATCACCTTGTAAATAATCATCTGGGTATAATGCAATACCATCTGCATTTATTGTTAATGTTACATCTTTAAGAAATGGAGCCATTCTTTGTCTAGTATCACTATTTTGACTATAGTTTACTCTTGCCTGAGGCCTTCCTATTTGATATTGCTGAAACTCTCCTAACAAATAATCTTGATAGCTTGTTTGAGCCTGATTAGCCAATAGATTAAATTGAGAAGGTGTCAAATATCCATTCTGTGCCTTATTGATGGCATACTGGCATATTTGATACATATCATTAATGTTCATGTACTTAAATTATATCCAAATATACGAAAAAGCCCTGTAATTTTTAGGCTACAGGGCTTATTTTATTTGTAAATCAATTTTAGGATATTTGCAACTTTTTTAATTGCTCCAAGAATTTTTTACTTTCATCATTAGGAAGCATTGCATATTCTACTAAATAGTCTTTAGGATGCTCGGTACCTGGTATTCTACAAATGAACCCACCATCACCTGCCCAATATGCTGAACCTTTTTTAGAATGAACATCAATCTTATTTTCTAAAATTGCTTTTCTAACTATGTACGCTACCTCTACCTCTTTACTTCCAGCACTTGCCATGAACTTATTAGGTTGAGCTTCAGCATATAATTCATAGTCATTTCTTAAAGCTTCATCAGATTTAGGGAAACCTAATTCATCTATAAAATTGATTCCTAAATAATTAGCATGTTTTTTAAGATCTTCCATAGATGCTAATGTTGCAAATTTAATTGCTTCAACCTTAGCAATACGCTTCTTAAGCTCAATTTCGGCTTGTCTGCGAGGATTCCATTCAAAAAATGTTAATTTTCTAGTACCTTTTTTATGAGGATTATCAATATTAGCATTACATTTTTCTAAAAATTCAATTGCTGAAGTGTCCCAATCTGGAACTCTTAATACTCTCGCATCAAAAATTAAACTCCTTCTGTTCTTTTCAACAAATGTTTTATCTAAATGTTTTTGCTCATCAATAGAAAGGCTTGGGAAACCATTTAGGAGTCTAATTCTCTCCATTCTTTTAGTTTCTGGATTCCAAATATCATCCACACCTTCCATGTGGTATTTACCTTTTTTTGTAGTATCTGTTAACTTGTAAACTTTGTAAGTAACTCCGTTTTGTACCGCACCATTCTGTGCGTATTGAGATTCTTCTTGTTGTCTATTTTGTATAATGCTTTCATTCTCATATGAAAAAACATCTGATAGACCTGCTGCCTTTAACTTTGCCATAAATGGTTTTTTAATGTTAAAAATAGGTGGAGGTAAAAATACCCCCACCATTTTAGATTATGTATGAGCTAATTAGTTAGCTTGTACAATGATGAATTGGTTTGCTGCACAAACACGAGTTGAACGGTAAGTAATCATTGCGATTTGATTAGTCATTGTTCCGTCAGTTGGGTTTGGAGATCCACCACCATATTGCCATACTCTAATACCATTACCAACAGTTCCGCCTTGAGGTGGTTCTTGGTACATGATAGTGATATTTTTGTATGATTGTGCTGTTCTAGCATCTTTAGACTCACCCATTGGGTAAATCAAACCAAAATTACGGAAGTAATCATTTTGAGGAGTTAAACCTGTTGTTACTTCAGTGTTGAATTGGCTATACTTCTTAACGCTTAATAAATAACCGTCAATGTAGATTTCTTGGAATCCGTAAGAAACTGAAGCCTCTTTAGACTTTTCACCAGTTCCATATACGAAAGCACCAGCAGGGTAAGCTGCGAAGATACCATCAGAGAAATCTTGCTTTTGGAATACGTCAGATAACCATGCAGATTGTTTAGCGCAACCGTTAACATCCATGATACGAGTGATCTCGTGTAATTTTTGGATATCTAAGTTACCTGGAGTATAACCTACAGTTTCGCCATCAGCTACTACTTTAGGGATAATACCTTGAGCACCTTGAGAGTTAGTCATACCTGCACTGTTGTTAGTTTGCAAGTTACCACGCATTAATTTAGCTTCTACATTGTTTTTGAAACGAACAAGAGTCTTATACATACCCTTATAAGTAAACGCAGTTACACCATTAGCAGCCATATCCGCAGATACTGGATACTCATAATATGTTTCAGCCATTTGAGCTAAGTCAGTATTGCTCCAACCATCACGAATTTGAGTGATGTTGTTGTTATACTTCTGATCCAAATGGATTAATGGGTTGATTTGAGTAGAAGCTTCACCAGCATCTGTATCACCACCAAATAATAAAACTTCACCAGCTAATAAATTTGTGCTACCAGCAGATTGGAATCCTTGAGCAGATTGCAATGGAGCAACAACAAATGTAAATGCATATGGAGTAGTAGTATCAATTGATAAGATTTTACCTTCAATGTTAGAAGAAGCTACACGCAAAGTTTCACCAACTCTTAATGGAGATTCTGTACCACTGTTGTAGTAAGCCTCAGTACCTAATGTCAAAGTAACATTAGCACCAGCTGGAGCTGAAACTTGGTTTTGGTTAACAACAGATACCATTAATTTACCTCTGTTCTCAAACCAGAAGAAATTTTGGTTTTTTACTTCTTCCATTCCAGCATGAGCAGCTAACCACCATGTGAAATCTTCATTGCCATACTTCTCAGTATATTGCTTATAATATTGAGGAGTTAATAATTGTAAGTCAACCATAAGTTGACGGTTTTGCGACTGGAGTGATGTTGCACCTGGTTGCAAAATATTTGAGGTAGGTATACCTGGACCGCTTGCCATTTTTTTATAATTTTATTTTAAATGCTTTGCCAAAGCAATAAACAAGTTATGACCATACTGCTTTTTGTAACTCTTCAAATGCTGAACTGCTACTTTGAGTAGGTGCCGCTTGTGGCGATTGTTTATTTAAAGTTACATTTCCTGAATTTTTAATATAAGCTAATTTGGCTTGTGCATATGCTTCATTTGCAGTTTTTCTTAATATCTTATCAAGATTTTCTAGCACATAAAGGTCTTGCATTGTTTGTTTTACATTAGGCCTTCCATCTTCGTAAAACCAACGATTGCCAAATTTATCCTCAACATCAAAGTCAGAAAGTTGTGTTTTTAGAGCTATTCTTTCTTCATCGGAAACATTGAATGAGATTGGTATTTCGACTTCCTCGTCTTTTACCACTAAATCAAATCCTTTAAAAGTATTATAATCTGACTCTAAAGTTCTTTCATAGGTAGCTCTAGCTTTCTGCATAGACTCAAATTCCTCTTGAGATGCTGCTTCTTGCTGTTCTAACCCATAAATATCTGGTAACTTTAATTCACTTTTTAATTTTTCTAATTCTGGTCTAATCACTTTAGCAGAAATCATCATCTTTTTTTCAGCATAATCAACTTGCGATTGCCATGTTTTCAACTTTACAGCATAATCTTCATCTGTTTCATCATATGCTTGTTCTGGTTTTAAAGGTACGAAATATTGGTCATAAAATAAAAGATCAACTTCATCTTGAGTTAAATCTTTATATTTATTTTTAATATCTGCCTTTATAATATCAACAGCTAAATCTGGAGTAATTTCACTTGTAGTTAATTTCTCCAATCTTTTTTGTTGATTTAGAATTTCATAAACATCATCAGTTTTCCCTTCTTTGATAGCATCAAATAAAGTTTTGCTAACATTGTCTTTAAAATCAAATCCTAATTCAGCAGGCCTTTCTTTTAATTTTTTAAATTCTTGCTCTGCTTCTTCAACACTTTCAAAACCAAATCTTTCTTTAATAAATTGATTTGGATCAAATGTTGTAGTTTCTTGTACATTTTGTGACTGTGTTTCTACAGGTGTATTTTGTACATTTTCTGATTGTACCTGAGTATTTTCTACATTTTGAGTAGGGGCTTCTTCTACTTTTGGTACTTGAATCTCATCCGAAAACGGATTGAAGCCTTCCGCAAAACCTGTAATTGGTTCTGCTGCGTTATTATCTGGCATAAATGCTAATTTGGTTTCTATTTTTAGTCAATAACTATAACACCTGTTGGACTTATAGTTATGATATATTTTACAGATGGATTAGTAAGTAATTCTATTGCATACCAATTTGTTCCATCACCATATATAGGTTGAGTTAATCCACTTGTTGTAAATAATTTATTACTTGTACTTAAAGTTGCTGTAGAAGCATAAACTATTTCAGTTCCTTGAGCAATTCCCACATTATTTGCTTCCGCAACTGTTGGGTATGTATTTTTAGACAATACATAAGCATAAGACAAAGGACTATTTGTTGTAGCACCTTGTAATAATAAATATTGACCTATAATGGTAAACTCTACATTAGAACTAGTTGATGCAGATGTTACATCTCCTTTAGTTGCTAAATCAACACCTTTTACAACATCCCAATTTAGTGGAACTTCAGGAGCTGGTAATAATTGACCGTTGATAGCTCCGTTATCATTTGTTGTAAAAAATGAAATTGCTTCAGATGGACTTACAAATTGAACTACTGCAGTGTCCCATCCTGATAAATCTTGATAATAATAACCAAGTGAATTAAATGAATCTGTTGCATCAACAGTTTTGCTGATTTTTGAGCTAAACTTTTGAAGTCTTATTAAAAGCTTACTTACTGATGTTGCCATTTTTTTTTTATTTTATTGTTGTTCTTGTTGAGGTTGTTGTTGTTCTTCTTCTTGTGGTTGTTCTTGCGGCTGTTCTTGTGGTTGCCCTTGTTGTTGCTGTTGCATTTGTTGTTGCTGTGCAGCTTGCATTTGTTGCTGTTGCATTTGCTGAATAACTATTTGTTCTTGTTGATTATCTACCATTAAAGGCATTCCAATATTTTGCAATAATTGTTGAGCTAAAGGTTGCAATTGTGCTGGCAAAGGAATATTAGCTTTAGCTAAATCTAAAATACCTTGCAACATAATTTCTCTTTGTTTAGCTTGAGTCTGTTTATCTATTAATGCAGCATCACCTTGAGCTTTAGCTTGTAAACTAGCTTGTTGGATTTGTGCATTTTGTTGACTATTATTTTGTGCATTTTCTTGCTCTGTTTTAATAAATTTCTTTTGAGCTTGCCTAAAATATAATTCACCTAATTGTACATTTTCTTTAGCAATTCTCATTACTTTAAATGGATCAACATATAAAACTAAATTCGGATTTGACATCAATGCTTGATTCATCATATTTTGCAAATTAGCAACTTCCATTTCAGTTGGTAACATTTTCAATTTAGTAGTAAAATTTCTACCTTTTACTTGATCTTCTTTTAAAATTTCTCTATATCTTTTAGCACCATAACTTACACTTGTATTTAATAAACAAGCAACTTTTTTAGCTGTATCTTCCATTACATACATATAAGCATCATACATATATTCAGTAGCATCATTAGCTAAAATTCTTGATGTTTCAACATTTGATGCAGCAACTCTTGGTTGAGATGCTTGTTGCATAAGGTTTGGATCTACACCTAATTCTTGTGTTAAAACTTGATAATGGAAATTATACAATTGAATTAAAGCATTTAATTGAGGTGCGAAACCAGTATTAGCTAATTCAGTAATTGGGACTGGTATTCTATTACCCTCAGCATCTCTACCACGATAATATAATTTACCTGTTTGTTCCCAAATTTTTTGAACATCTAATGGTTTTACTGAATCTCCAAGACCTAAATCTAATTCTTGTAATGCATCTACATCAATTGAGGCACCAGCAGGTACCATCTTAGCTACCATTTGTTGAATCTTCAACCTAGCTAAAATCATTTGCTCAATTGGCTCTTCAATCTTTTCAGGTACAGCTACATTTCGTTGATCGTAGTTTTGGTACATATAAAAACTATATGAAAACTCTGCATTACCAATTTCTTTAGGATCTTGCGGTCTTATCATATTTTTCTTTATACCCCATTCTAACATTGTTTTTGTAACTGGGTTATAAACACCTTTATATATATTCCATTTCTTCTCTTCTAAATATTCTTGATTCTCATCTAATTTTTCTGGCTTACCTTTTCTAATAATAGTACTACCATTTTTTTTGGTTTTCGTAACAGTATATCCATCAGAATCTAAAGTCCTTATTTCAAAATTCATTAAATCAATATTCCATTCATCATATGGTCGCAAATAGGCAATATTCCAATCCTGCATCCATTTTATTTTATCTGTTAATTGATATTCTTTTGAAAATTGAGCTAATTGAAAAATTTGTTCTTCTGTTAAAATACCACCATTTTGTTTACCATATCTTGCACGAACTTCACTAATCTTCATTGAAGATATATGACCTCTATAAGCAGTATCTCTAAAATCTGGATAATCTGAATAAGAATAAATTGCATTTTCAGGTCTAATCCATTCAACATGAACTTCTCCCTCATCATCCATCCAAGTATATGTACAAACTAAACCAACTTCGGCAGAATCATGAAGTATTCTTTCTTTTAAAACATCAGTCCATCCATTCGCTTCAAAAACATTATTAACACCTAAACTATATAATATTTCTTCAGGTAATTTATTAAATTCACTTCTCCATAAATCTAAATCATCTTTATCTTCTGCAACAAATTGATTTTTTGAAACAACTGGAACACCTGACTCTTGCTGTAATTGCGCTAAAATTTCTTTATTTTCATAAATAAATTCTGCTTCATCTATGATTTCTTGTTTTTTAGTAAGTGACGTTGGATCAACTGCCGTAACTTCAATTTTTTCATTTCTTGACATCCAAGAACTTACTAATCTACCAACTATAGTATTACCAATAATAATTGATTTCCAATTAATATTTACATAGTTAGCTTTGCCATTCATTTCAAGGCGATCTAAAAATACACTCATGTCAATTTTACCATTGGCAATTTGTCTATTCTTTCTAAAACGATTATTCCTTATCCAGAAATATGTTTGATTACCATAAATTGTGGCATAAATATTTTGGGCAACTTTTCTACCGTATTCTAAATCAGATTTAGATTTAACATCAGTAGTTAGCTGAAACGATTTTAATGCTTGACCTGAATCATAAGCATTTATGTCTAATGGATTTGAAGCCAATTTACCTGTATTTTGTTGTCAAATATACCAAAAATTCAACAATTAGTTAAAAAAAATTTATGATAAGCTTGGCTTATAACTTTTTACTAATGGTTCTCTTTTAATTTTTACTGGAATTGGTTCCATTAAACAAACTAATAACATTAAAAATGATACAGTTTGGTCATATTCTGTTCTATTATTTGGATCAAATTTTTTAGCATCTTCTAATAAATTCTCAAAATCTATAGAATCGATATGATTTTCAAAATACATAATACCCACATCTGTTTGTTTCATAAGGCTAAAAGGTGTAGTTGGGAAACCTTTATATCTTTCAGCATCTTTTTTAACTGGATCAATAGATATTTTAGGATATGTACCTAAATAAGCAATTCTTCCTCTATCTCTAAAGTATGATAAATAATCATCAGAGTTATGCTCATACCAAGCCTTATAGCCATAAAATTCAGCTGCAAGCATCACTTGTTCGTGTAAAGTTTCTTTAATTTGAGGTCTACCATATAAATGACCTATGGCTTTACCTGTATTTTTAGGATCAAGTAAATTATATCTTCTACCTATCCATGCAGATGCTTTTGAACCATATTTACCCCCCTGACTATTACTATATCCGTCAATTGCTATTGCACCATCTTCAATTCTATCAGGTTTTTTCAATTTAACATCATAAGTACATTTATTTTCTTCGCCTTTTGGCGGAAACTGCGTTATTTTCCAGTGGAAATCTTCTTCTTTTTCCGTTGCTTCCCTCCATCTTACAACTTGGTCAATATCTCTATAAAATATGACTTTTCTTTTCAAAACAGGATTTTCCTTTAAATATGCCTCCCTCTCTCCAATATTCAATACATTGAATATACACCCATCTGCATCTGTGCTAAAAGCCTCATCAATAGTTAAAGGTTCTTTTCTTATACGAGCAGATAATGCTCTTGGGTTATTTTTAACTGTTTCTCTATCTGCTAAAATTTGATCTAAAGTCTTTTCTTCATCAGGGAATCCGAAATCATCAAAGTTTCTAGTACGCTTTGCTGACATAAAGAACCTATAAAGACCACTTGATGTAGTTCCATTTTCTTGTCTTTTTTCTTGGTTAGACTCTTCCCAAAGTAATTTAAATGCATCTTGAACCCCATCTTTTTCAGTAGTAAGTTTTTCTACAGTTGTTGTATATAAAGCTTTACCAATGATTTGACCTTCATCATCAAGCAAACAATAACGTACAACCTCGTGTCGATCATATACGTTTACTTCGGTAGTTTTACCACACTCATCTGCAATATATCTATGAAGTTTCTGTCCATCATATGCAACTGAATCAGCAGATTGAAAGTCAATTACTGAACCTAATTCATCTTTATCAATATTTTCCTCAGCCTTTTTACCTCTTACGTTTGTCTTTTGAAAACGCATTTCTGACTTAGGATTAACCCCCAAAGACATATCATATTCAGGTCTAAAGAATTTTGGCAATCTTCTAAATGGATTTACCACAGTTTTAGCAAAGAATTTCTTAGCATCAGCACCAGTTTTAGACTGAATACCTCCATTTGTCATCTTGGTTCTTGTAGTATATTCAGTAACAAATAAACCAGCTACAAATGATTTACCAAATCTTCGTTTAGTTACTTCAAGCATACCCATACATAATGGATCTTGTATACAATAATCCATGAAATAAAACTTTTCAAGGTCAGGAATCCTGAATTTAGGATAACCAATATCAATTGACCACCATTGTAGATATAAATAATGCATTCCAGTTAGGTAAGTAGGCTTACCATTATTCATATACCAAAACCCATTCAGCCTTCTATCCCACTCTTGTTTTTTAAATTCCTCTAATCTTTCATCATAAAATTCACCATCATCTTCTTTCTTTTTCTTATCAAATTCATCCCATTTTTTCATTGTATCTTGATACCAATCTGGTAACATTATTCTTTTCCAATATTGTTCAGATTGTATATCAGACCTTTTATAAACCCCTCTAAATTCAACTTGCTTTGTAATTATATTATAAACATATCCTTCTGGTGGCAAATTACATTGCAATCCTTGAATTTCTATTACACTACCACCTTCTATTTTGTTATACATAATTAATATCTTTTTCCAGCTAATTCACCTACAGCATCAGCCATGTTTTCTGGTGAAAATGGCTTTTTATTTACCTGAACTACTTCTTTCTTTTCAGTAGTATCTTGTCCAATACCTGCAATAACTGCAAGGGATTTAATCGCACTTGATACACTTTCGGCATCTGTCCATATTTTTTGTAATCTTTCAAAAGTTTTATCTTTTGGATCTTCAATCATGGTAGTTGTCAATTTATTATCATTTAACAAATCAGCCATTTCATTAGCTTTTCTTTGTAAACTATAGTATAATTTACTAACTCCATTTTGCTCATAATAGTTTATTTTACCATTTAAATAAGCAATCTGCTTTTCTAAATCCTTTATTTTATTCTCTAATTCTATAGACATATTAAACTAGGATTTAATAATTTATCTAATGTTTGTGCATCTGATGAGTTATACCCTATAAGCAAATCTCCATTATCAACCATCACCGTTAATTCATTCTCAACAGCTATAACCTCATTTCTATCATTACCTTCTGGATAATATCTCAATCTAATAATTTTACCTTCTTGGCCATTTCTATCTTGATAAATAATCTCATAATCACTTGATATTACAGTAGTTACAACTTTACCACTCAATTCACCGCTAGTAATATAAAGCTTATTTTTTACCAATTCAGGCTTAATTCCTTCTATAAATCCTGTATATGGTTTAAAAATTCTTAAGCCAGTAATGAAATTATTTAAAGGGTTCCACGTGGAACTATCTTTAGCTCTCCATAAAAAACATTCTTCAATTGGTATTGAAAAATATTGAATATCAGATGATGCTTCAGTAGTTGGCCTTAAATAATTAAAAATTTTATAAGTATCGTGTGTAGCATTATGATGTATTAAAATCTCTGCACCATCTGGTATTTCTTTTGCATTAATAACTTCTGCATTTACAGGTTTTACATAACGCATATTAAAGTTATCATAAATCCTTTCTAATCGTATTTTTGTTCCATCTGCAAAAGTGTGAGAATTTTTACTTTCTAAATCTACTTTTACGATTACTCTTCCTGTTGGAGCTATTAGTTTCATAATTTAATTAAATTAATCAAAGTTAGGGATTTTATTTACTCAATAAAAATTATTATATTTGTTATGCCTAATAAAATATATTTATAACAAATTAAAACAAAAACAAAATGGCACAAGCAATCGAAGTTACAGTCTTACAAGACAACCAATACACTACAGCAACAGGTGGTGTAATTTATGTTATCCCAGCAGCTGGATATGTGGCTTTCCCTTATTCAGCAACAGTTAATGGAACAGCAGCTAATACAAAAGTTGTTTTACCTCCAACTGGTTTGAACCAACCTAAGAGAACTTTAATAGTTACTTCTACAGTTGCTCAATTATTTGCAGCATCTAATGCTTAATCTTGAAAAAGATTTAAAGAAGCCCCTATTTTGGGGCTTTTTTATTTTCTTTATGTACCACTTTTAGATTTTTATAGATACGATTTGCATCTTCTAATCCTTTACCAGCTGTTACAGCTAATGCTACTGATAATCTTCTTAGTTTTTTTGCGGCTTTATTATTCATACTATTTTCCTTGTCCCCTGTATTTTTTGGGTTTTTGTGAATGTTTATTGTAGCTTTTTTTAGCACTACCTCTTTTTCTACTACCAAATGTAACTTTTCTTGAATCAGTTGTTTTCGCCATTATTGCTTGTATTTAAGATTAATTGATACGAATATAAGCCATTTCCTAAATATTTTTTATTTACAATATGAGAACCAAAAGATTTTTTTCTAAAATGTCTTAATTGGGCGGAAATAGAAGCTGGTGGTTCATGTATCAAATTAGATATTTCAGGTAAGGTTCTGTATTTACCATCTTGCATTAAATTTAAGACTTTATAATGCTGCTTTTTTAACCTTTTACTATCTTGTTCATGTACATAATCAGATCCATCAAAAACTAATTCTTTTTGCATATTATTGTTTTTTAAAATAGTTTGTATCTAATCTTCCTCCATCCATTGAGTTTGGATATACGAGAATGTCATCATCGTAAAAGTTCCGCACCATGCAATTGTCGTAAAGTACGACTTTCCAAACAGTGTTTGTATTGGTACCGTAGTCAATCCAGGCGATTGCTTTTCCATATCCAAGAGGGCATTCAACATCTATAGGGTTATTTAATTCGTGAATAAATGGGTTCATTTTCTATTTTTTTATTTTTTATTACTTTTATATATATTTTTTCAATATGGCTAATAAAATCAAAGTAAGACATAGTATTTTTAGCAACATTACATTTTTTACAACATGGTATTAAATTACTTTTAATGTAACCAATATTACTATCAATCCTATCAACTCCATTATATCTAATACTATCATGATTATTAAATCTATAGTTTGAATGTTTTTCACCGCAATAATAACATTCTTGCATTATTAGATTAAACAATTCATCTTTAGAAATAAAAAAATCATGACCTCTTCTTTTAGCATTTCCTTTATAATCTTTAAATATTAAATTTATTAGAGATTGTTTATTTGGCAAAACCTCTCCTGTAAAAGATTTAACTGGCCTTAAACAACCACATGATTTATATTTACCAGCAGTAAATCTATTGTATCTTAATAAAAATTCATTACCACAATGACATTTTAATCTAACAGATTTTACTTTTTGTTTTATTCCTTTATTATTAACAAAATAAAAATCTAAACCAATAAATTCAAATCCTTCTTTTACTATCATTAGAATGGAGTTTCTTCTGTTAAATTATTAAAATTGTTGCTTGATAATAATTGAAGAGATGTTACTCTACAATGTAATTGTGGCAAAGATTGATTTGTTTTACTCATATAAGTTTTTGCTTCAGGCTTACCTTCTGTATAAACCATTGTACCTTTTTTAAGATAATTAGCTACATTAAGTTTTTCAGTCCAATAAGCACAAGATACCCATGTAGTTTTATCTACATCTTCACCTTGTTGGTTTTTAAATTTTTCAGTATAAGCAACTGAAAAGTTAATTACATTTTTGCCATTTACATTGTTGACTTTAGCATCTTGCCCAAGTCTACCAATTACAGAAAGTCTGATCATTGTTTTTTGTTTTTATGTTTTATTAAAATATTACTTCTTCACCATTTTCATCTTTGTATGGAAGCCAAGATTGGTTAGCTTCTTTTCTTTTCCAAAACTCTAAACCTTTGTTATTCAATAATTCTTGGATAAAATCCTTTCCTTCAATAAAAAATCTTCTTCTTTCCCATATATATTCCACTGATATAAATCCTTTTCTACCAACACTTTTTTTCTTAATTTTTTTTGTATGAAATTCAGCTAAAGGATTACTTACATCAGTCTGTGCAAATGGTCTATGATAAACTGTTATGTTATCCATTTTATTATTCCACATTGCACCATCATTAATATCAAATACATCAGGGCATTTGTAGTTACCTGACCTATCTCTTTCCATCAATTTTGGGTGAGCAATAATCCAAAAATAAACATCATTCTTTTTGGCAAATCTTGAAAAATCAGCTAATAGTGTTTCTAAATATTTATCCGTTCTACCACCAAATCCCTTATAATCATTTGTCATTTGGTTAAATGGATCTATACAACAAAAGTCTACTTTTTCCTGCACAATTAATTCCAAGAACTTTTCTTTGATATACTGAGGTGTTGGAGATAACATTTCTGCACTTATGTAAAAAATATGCTTAGAAATATAATCATAAGCAGCTTCGTAAATATCATCAGATGGTCTATTTGGATTAAATGGTGTACATTCACATCCTAAAAGCATCTCGACAAAGTCATGAAAATACTCTTCAGCTGGTGTATCTTCAGGTGAAAATGTAGCAATTTTTTCTCCATACATGATAATTCTACTAAGCAATTGTGATTTTTGCCAAGCTGTTTTACCATAGTTACCAATACCAGTAAGTAATGTAATTTCACCCCTTTTTGGCTTAAAAAGATAATCTAAATCCTTAATACCAATACCCATAACCTTATCAAATCCATTTTGATTAATACCTAAAGCTTTATCCTTAACATCAATTCCATAAACAACATCTTCTACCCTATAATTTTCACCTTTTTCATCTACAAATTCTTTCTTAACATCAATTTCATAGTTAGTTTCTTTGTTTACCAATTTTTCCTTCTGCATAATAGCCGAACCTGCAATAGCCCTATTTGCCCTATATCCGCTTTTTACGGCACTTCTCATCTCCGACATAGTAAAGTCATTACTCACTAAATATTCGGCCGAAATAAGGCTTAAAGCGGCCTCCTCGTTGATTCCAAACCTACAACATGCTGAAGCCAACTTAAAAATGTAAGTATTTCTCTCTCCAGTTACAAAAGCATCGTTCTTATTTGTTAACCATTTTAGTATTCTTCTAAAGTTTTCAGAATCATCTAAATTTTCTGTTTCTGAAACTACTATTTTTTCAATTTTCTTAGCTTTCGTGAAAGTTGTGGCATTTTGATTGATGTAAATATCAGGATCAAAGCTTTCATAACACACTCTGCTTACATTTATTCCGCTTCTGTCAATTTCTGGAAATATCTCTTGAAGTGATTGGAAATGCTCTCTGTGTTTTTTACCATCAGCTATTTTAACTAAAGCTTTTAATCCATTCCCTGATGGGCTAACCCAGCAAGCATAAACAAAATCTTTAGAAATAATTTCAGTTTGCTTATCTCTCAAATCAGAAATATCATCAAAATCAAGCACAATGAATCCACTATGCTCAACAAGCTGCTCATCTTTTCTATCTGCACCAAATCTACCACTAAAACAAATTGAAGGAAGATTAAGTTTAAGTTTATTAGCTTTTTCCTTATCCAAAGCCAATCTAATATCCAAAACTAATCCCTTGCTTGCCCCTAGTTTAATCCTTTCTAATGCTTTTTCTACGGTTATGAAATGTGGTTCCTTGCTAAATATGTTTTTGAAAATAGTAATTTGCATCGTTTTATTTTTTTAATTCTTCCAGCCTTTTTGAATAATTTAAAAAATCCTGGTTACCATCAAGTGAACTTCTTTTTTGTTGGGAATTTACAACTACATTGGTTTTTACTGAGAAAAATCCCTTCCACCCATTTGCCATAGATTGTTTTACAATTTCTTTAGCTACAATTAAATTTTTATCTGACAATTCCACTAAATTATCAAAAGCCGCTTGTTCACTTTGAATAGTTTTATACTTGAATTTAAAATGCTGAGATTTATATTCCTTCCATTCATCCCACATTCTAATCGCATCTTCACCTTCCCATAAAAATTTAATTTTCGCCTCTTTAACCTTATCCTTAACCATATCCTTATCCATAACCATAACCATATCCATATCCTTACGCCCTTCCGAGGGGCTTATAAGGGGCTTATTTTTTTTTCTTAAATTATATTTATCAAGCAATATGATTACAGAATTATGAGATCTATTTTCTGGATTAAGTCCAGATGGGTACTGAAATTCTATAAAAGATGGTATGAACCATTTATTTCCTTTATCAAAAATTATAATCTTATCTTCAAAACTTTCGATAGCATCTTTTAAATTAATTTTTTCACCTATTCTTATTTGAGCAACATCTAAATCTACCTGCCAAATACCAGCATGATCACAGTCATCACATATATAAAGCCAAAGGAGCTTGTAAGGCCCTTGTAAGCCCCTTATAAAGGGCTTCTTCCATTTTTCAGTATCAGTAAATCTCTTAGCCATTTTATAATAATTAATCGTTATTAAAATCAGTTCCTAATGCATTATTTATCTTTGCAAGATTTACATCTGATAAATTCATAATTCTGTGAATTAATATTCCATATAAAGTTCCATATGGTATTTCTGATTTTCTTGAAAGCCATGCTAGTGGCCTTTCTTGTTGCTCTAACTCAAGCAAAATGAGGTCTTTTACATTCTTTTTTTCCATAAAGTTTTTGATTAAGGCACAAAGTAAAGAAGTATTATTTAATTAAAAAAATTTATTTTTTACCCAATTATTTTAAAAAAAATATTTTGTGTTTTAATTAAATTAATTATCTTTGTTAAAATTATTACTATGAAAACAGCATTAACAGAATGGTTTGATGAATTAAAAGCTAATTATCCTTATATGGCTAATGAAATATTTGATAAAGGATTTAATAAATATCTTGAAAAAGAAAAAAAGCAGATAATAGATGCTTGGGAAAAAGGATATAGCACTGGTTGCGTTGTTGGCTCAAATGATTATACTAATGAAGATGAAGAAAAAGATAACGGAAATTATTACTACAACCAAACCTATAACCAAAAGCAACATATCATAGACATTATGAAAGAAGATGAGGATGATGGATTATATAACCAAAACAAATAAAACTATATATTTGCATTATGGTTAATTATAGACAAATATGGATTAAAAAATATGGGAAAATACCCATTGATAATAATGGTAGAAGTTATGAAATTCACC
>Ga0214170_1000046_pt1 | contig 57585 bp, 46 predicted proteins | sample TroBogEpilimnion_2_FD_153008 | JGI IMG/M metagenome (GOLD analysis project Ga0214170, IMG submission 153008) | Freshwater microbial communities from Trout Bog Lake, WI - 27JUN2007 epilimnion | ecosystem: Environmental > Aquatic > Freshwater > Lake > Epilimnion/Euphotic zone | place: Trout Bog... | reverse complement strand
CCAGCTTGAGCAACATAGTAGCGCAACAAGAAATTATGCATAGAGTACTCGAAAGGAACGGCAAATTTCAAACCTTTCCATGTACTAGGGTCACGTTTATCTTTATGCTTGTTTGCTAAAGTAATAGCTTGACCATTAATGTTTTGGATTGTAGCAACACGCATTTGTGTTGGGTCTGAACCCAGCCCCATAGACATTGAAACAGGCATTGGTGATAAGAAATGCGATGCATCATGCTCTTTAGAGAGCATTTTGTCACGGATCAGAGCCCATCCAGCAGTTTTATTTAAAGTGACATTTAGACCTTGTTTTTTATAAAATCCTAGTGGATCAGCCATAATCAAAGGGGTTGCACATGTAATGGCGATAAATCCAACTTTTAAATCTTTTTTCTCAAGAGTTCCTTTTTCTTGCGCCATTGCTTGAAGCGACTCTACCGGTAAGAAACCTGAAAGCGCAGACATCGCGCCACCTACGCCAACTGCTTTTATAAATGCACGGCGACGCATTTCGTCGGGGAATAGGGCTTTTACTAAAGATGCCTCAATAAAATCATTGCTTAATTTCTCTGCATCCTGAATATGCTCTTCCTGTGAACTATGTTTGCCACAACTGCAACCCACAAAAAGTGGCTGGTTTGGGTCGAAGGGTTTTAATATACTCATGGTTTTCTCCAAAAAATAAAATGATTTACGCTGACAATATGTGATTATTAGGTTCTACATCTTGAATCAATGGTGTAAGTGTTTTATAAACAGATTGATATACCTCCCCAACCATAACGATAAGAGGCTTTTCATCTGTGAAGATAGATACGTCCTTGTATCTGCTTAATTCTTCTAAAGTAGTTCCAAATGATCTTTGATCTTGATTGCTAACCGACTCCATCAAGCAAACAGGTGTACTACCTGGGAGACCTTGATTTATTAAATCAATAGCAATAGTTGATAGTTGGTCACGTCCCATATAAAAGATTTTTGTTTCGTGATCAATGTAATTAAGCCTGGTAGGTAAGGTGGTTATTTTTAAAGATCTACTAATATTTCTTGAAGTTGGCGCTTGCTTAAGTTCTGCCGAGGCAGCCAATGCTGTTGTAATTCCAGGAACAATTTCGCAATAAATATTGGCTTGACGTAAAGCTTCAATTTCTTCAGTTGCTCTTCCGAAGATTAATGGATCACCACCTTTAAGTCTTACAATGATCTTAAATTTCGAAGATGCATTAATGAGTTGTTGATTAATGAATAATTGGGAGTTGGAATATTTCCCACATCTTTTTCCCACTGATACTAGTTTTGCTTGTGGGCACCATGACAGCATCTCTTCATTAATCAAAGCATCATGAAAAACGATATCTGCTTTTGCAAGAAGCTTTGCACCTCTAACCGTAATGAGGTCAGAGGCCCCCGGACCGGCACCGATAAGATAGACGCCGGGAGTTAGGTCATCACAGGAAGTTTTGCTTTTTGTATTTAACATGATGCCATTTTTAACCTCGAGAAAAAATCCCACTTAGATAGATGCACCAAATTTGAGCATGGCAATACCTCAAAAGTTCATTGCACCGATATGGTGAATTTGTTGATATTGGAAATTTAGAAATTCCTTAATGTAGAACCTATGCGATTAAGGAGAGTTAAATGAAAAAAGTTCCCTCAACAAATGATGTTAACCAAACAACTCAAGTTGTCTCGAAAAATTCTGAGACGTCCTTATCAAGAAGGAAGTTAATTACTTCTGCTGGAGCAGTAGGTATATATCAATTAGTAGATCCAGTCATTAAAGCTGGTGCATGGGCTGCTGGTTCTGACGCTCCTGAGAAGACGGATGTTAAGGTTAGTTTTATCGCACTTACAGATTGCTCATCTGTAGTAATGGCAAATAACTTAGGCTTGGATAAAAAGTATGGCGTCAAAATAATCCCAACTAAAGAAGCATCATGGGCAGCTATCCGCGATAAATTAGTTAATGGTGAGAATGATTTTTCTCATATTTTGTATGGCTTGGTCTACGGATTACAACTTGGTATAGGCGGCCAACAAAAGGATATGTCAGTTTTGATGACATTAAATAACAATGGTCAAGCGATTACATTATCCAAAGCGCTTTATCAAAAAGGTGTTGTTGATGGGGCTAAATTAAAAGAGCTTATTGATAGTGAGAAACGTGAATATACCTTTGCGCAAACTTTCCCAACTGGAACTCACGCGATGTGGCTATATTACTGGCTCGGTAATTATGGAATTAATCCTTTTAAAGATGTGAAGGTTATCACTGTGCCACCTCCACAAATGGTGGCTAACATGAGAAGCGGAAATATGGATGGTTATTGCGTTGGTGAACCATGGAATGCTAGAGCTATTGCAGATGGCATTGGTTTTACAGCAATCACTACTCAAGAAATTTGGCCAGATCACCCTGAGAAAGTACTTGGGGCAACAGCAGATTTCGTCAAAAAATATCCAAATACTACTAGAGCTGTAATGAGCGCTATTTTGGAAGCATCTAAGTTTATTGACTCATCCGCAAAATCTAAACACGATACTGCTTCTGTAGTATCAGCAGCATCCTTTGTAAATACGGATATGAATATCATTCAAGATCGAATGATGGGGCGTTACAACAATGGTATCGGTAAATCATGGGATGATCAAAATGCCATGAAATTCTATAACGAAGGCAAAGTCAATTTCCCATATTTATCAGATGGAATGTGGTTCATGACACAACATAAGCGTTGGGGCTTGGTGAAGGAGCATCCTAACTATTTAGAGATTGCTAAAAAAGTTAACAACATAGAAATGTTTAAGCAAGCCGCAACGGCAACCAATACTCCGATTCCGAAGTCAGATATGAGGTCAAGTAAATTATTTGATGGAACAGTTTGGAATGGCCAAAATCCTAAGGCATATGCAGATAGCTTTAAAGTAAAAGTATGAAAAAACTAAAATTAGTGATGGTTGGCAATGGTATGGCGGGGGTCCGTACCATTGAGGAGCTTCTTAAAATTGCACCTGATTTGTATGACATTACGATATTTGGTGCTGAACCTCATCCTAATTACAACCGTATTTTATTATCGCCAGTTTTATCAGGGGAACAAACCTTAGATCAAATCATATTGAATGATTTGGATTGGTATTCTGAAAATAAAATCAAACTTCATTTAGGTAAGACAGTTACGCAAATCAATCGTAAAGAAAGATATGTTTTAGCTGAAGATGGAACGAAAGAGGAATACGATCGTTTGCTTTTAGCTACCGGCTCATTACCTTTTATTCTGCCTATTCCAGGAAATAATTTGAATGGTGTGATCTCTTACCGAGATATCAAAGATACCAATGCAATGATAGAGGCTGCATCACTTTATAAAAATGCAGTTGTTATCGGTGGGGGTTTATTAGGTTTAGAGGCCGCTAATGGATTAGCTGTCAGAGGAATGAATGTCACAGTTATTCATCTTGCAGACTGGTTGATGGAAAGACAGTTAGATGAGACCGCGGCGAAACTTTTGCAAAAATCTCTTGAAGAAAAAGGACTGCGCTTTTTATTAGGCGCAAATACTGAAGCTATTATTGCGAATAAAGATAACGATAGAGTTTCTAAAGTGAGGTTGAAAACTGGTTTAGAAATTCCAGCAGATCTCGTAGTCATGGCAGCAGGTATTAAGCCCAATATTGCACTAGCTCAATCCGCGGGATTGCATTGCAATAGAGGTATTGTTGTAAGTGATACGATGCAGACATTTGATCCAAGGGTCTATGCAGTTGGGGAGTGTGCAAATCACCGTGGGATTGCGTATGGTCTTGTTGCGCCATTATTTGAGCAAGCTAAAGTATGTGCAAGTCATCTTGCACAATTTGGTATTGGAACCTATCAAGGGTCTGTTACTTCAACTAAGTTAAAAGTAACGGGTATAGATTTGTTTTCGGCAGGTAATTTTATGGGGGGTACAGATGATGTTGAAGAAATCACCCTTAGCGATCCCTTTGCTGGAGTTTATAAGAAATTAGTAATACAAGATGAACGTTTGATTGGCGTTTGTATGTATGGCGACACTGCTGATGGCACTTGGTATTTCAAATTAATGCGTGATGGTCAAAACATTTCTGAGATGCGCGATACATTGATGTTTGGTGAGACAAATATTGGTGATGTCGGACATCAAGGTCATGATAAGGCCGCAGGAATGAAAGACAGTGATGAAGTTTGCGGTTGTAATGGCATTACTAAAGGGGCAATAGTTAAGGCCGTAAGAGATCAAGGATTATTTACTCTAGATGAAGTAAAGAAATGTACAAAAGCGAGTAGTTCATGTGGGTCATGTACTGGTTTAGTTGAACAAATTTTAATGAATGTTCTAGGTTCAGATTACTCAGCAACACCAAGGAAAAAAGCTATTTGTGGCTGTACTGATTTATCTCATGATGAGGTAAGACAGGCAATTAAAAAAGAACACCTAATTTCGCAAGACCAATTACGACAAGTTTTACAGTGGAGATCAACTTCTGGTTGTGCAACGTGTCGTCCTGCTATTAATTATTATCTAATTTCTACATGGCCTCATGAAGCATTAGATGACCCTCAGTCACGTTTTATTAATGAACGTGCACACGCCAATATTCAAAAGGATGGCACATACTCTGTAGTTCCGAGAATGTTTGGTGGATTAACGACGCCAGCTGAATTAAGAAGGATTGCTGATGTTGCGGAAAAATATGAGGTACCGACTGTAAAAATGACTGGCGGACAAAGAATTGATCTTCTTGGTATTAAAAAAGAAGATTTACCAGCTGTTTGGAAAGAGCTTGAAATGCCTTCTGGGCATGCGTATGGAAAATCAATCAGAACGGTTAAGACCTGTGTTGGTGATGAGCATTGTCGTTTTGGGACACAATCATCCATGAAGATGGGGGTTGAACTTGAGAGAATGTTATTTGGTATGTACGCCCCTCATAAGGTTAAATTAGCGGTTTCAGGATGCCCAAGGAATTGTGCTGAGGCAGGTATTAAGGATGTTGGGGTAATTGGAGTAGAGTCAGGCTGGGAAATTTATATAGCTGGTAATGGCGGTATTAAAACTGAAGTAGCTCAATTTTTATGTAAGGTCAAAACTGATGCTGAAGTTTTAGAGTACGCTGGAGCTTTTCTGCAGTTATATCGTGAAGAAGCTTGGTATCTTGATAGAACCGTCCATTATGTATCTAGGGTAGGTTTGGAATACATCACTCAGAAAATAGTTGAAGATTCTGAAAACCGAAAGGCTCTTTTTGAAAGACTATTATTTGATCTAAAAGATGCGCCGGATCCTTGGAAGGATTTTGAGAAAGCCAGAGTGGATTTACGTCAATTTATCCCTATTGAAAAAAAGGATCTTTCAGATGCCTGACAAAAATATTTCTACTGAGGGTTTATCTGAAATAGTTGCAGTTGATGATATTCCTGCTTTAGGTTCTAGGGTAGTCAAAACAGCGGCAGGACCCATAGCAATCTTTAAAGCACATAATGATCAGATTTTTGCTGTTCATGATGAATGTCCTCATAAAGGAGGTCCTCTATCTCAAGGGATAGTGCACGGCACGACGGTGACTTGTCCATTGCACGCTTGGAATATAAATCTTGCGGATGGTAATGCATGTGCTCCGGATAATGGTTGTGTAAAAACATTCACCACTCATATCGAAAACGGTAAAGTATATTTGCTGCGGTCTGAGATTTTGAGTCATGCTTGAAACAAAAAGCACGTGTCCCTATTGTGGTGTGGGATGTGGCGTTATCATTCAAACTCAAAAAGACACGCTAGGCAAAATTGAAGTTGTTGGAGTTAGAGGTGATCCTGATCATCCGGCAAATTTTGGCAAACTTTGTAGTAAAGGTTCAACGCTTCATTTAACGGCAGCTTCTCATTTACAGGATCAAGCAAGACTCTTATATCCAACTAAACAAGAAAATCGTCATCAAGATAATGGTGCTTTGAGTGAAAGAATATCTTGGGATGAAGCTATTCAAACTGTAGCCAAGAAATTTGCAGATGCCATCAATACATATGGCCCAGATTCTGTAGCATTCTATGTTTCAGGGCAAATCCTTACTGAAGATTATTATATTTTCAACAAAATAGCTAAAGGATTAATTGGCACCAATAACATAGATACAAATTCAAGACTGTGTATGTCGAGTGCTGTAGCTGGATATAAACAGACATTAGGAATGGATGCGCCTCCATGTTGTTATGAGGATATTGATGATGCCAAAGTTTTGTTTATTACTGGTTCTAACACTGCTTTTGCACATCCCATTTTGTATCGTCGTATAGAACAAGCAAGGCAAAATAATCCAGATTTAAAAGTCATTGTTGTAGATCCTAGAAAAACAACAACTGCAAAGGAAGCAGATTTACATTTACAAATTGCACCTGGAACAGATGTAGCACTTCACCATGGAATGTTACACATTATGTTGTGGGAAAAATGGATTGATGAAACTTATATCAATAGTTTTACTGAAGGTTTTGAAGAGTTAAAAGATTTAGTTCGTGAGTACACACCTAAATTAGTGGCTCAAATTTGTGGTATTAACGAGCAAGACTTATTTTTGGCAACACAATGGTTTGCAAAATCTCCTGCAACCTTATCTTTGTATTGCCAGGGACTTAATCAAGCCTCAGATGGAACTGCTAAAAATGCTAGCTTGATTAATTTACATTTAGCGACTGGTCAGATTGGAAAAGTTGGGGCAGGGCCATTTTCTTTGACCGGGCAGCCTAATGCAATGGGTGGTCGAGAGGTTGGTGGGCTAGCAAATTTATTATCAGCTCACCGAAATCTTAAGAATCCTAATGACAGAGAAGAGGTTGCAAGATTTTGGGGTGTGAAGAGTGTCCCTGATCAGCCTGGACTTACTGCTGTCCCAATGTTTAACGCACTAAAGGCTAAAAAAATAAAGGCTATTTGGATAGTATGTACAAATCCTGCACAGTCGATGCCTGATCAACAAAGTATTCATGAGGCTTTAGAGAATGCAGAATTTGTAGTTGTTCAAGAGGCTTTTAAAAATACTGCGACATGCAAATATGCGGATATTTTGTTACCAGCAAGCACTTGGGCTGAAAAAATTGGTACTGTTACTAATTCAGAAAGAAGAATATCTTTAGTGAGACCTGCAATACCTGCTAGAGGTGAGGCGAAACATGATTGGCAAATTGCACTAGATTTTGCAAAAGAGCTTGAACGTTTAATTCCATTTAGAAGAGTTAAAAGCCTTGAAACATTGTTTCCTTATCAAACTGTAGAGGACATTTGGAATGAGCACCGTGATTTAACGCGCGGAAGAGATTTAGATATTACAGGCTTAAGTTACGAGATTTTAGAAAATGCTGGACCACAACAATGGCCAATGCCAGAAAATGCTAGCAGTGGTTTAAAGCGTTTATATACAGATGGTAAGTTTCCGACGGATTCGGGTAAAGCAAAGTTTATGCCTACTCCTTATAAAGTAACGGCAAAGCCAGTTACAGCTAGATTCCCTTTTGCACTTACTACTGGAAGGTTAAGAGACCATTGGCATGGTATGAGTAGAACGGGCTTAGTAGGAACTTTGTTTGCTCACGTACCTAAACCCTATATGGAGATTTCGCCGAAAGATGCTTATCGATTGCATTTGGAGGATGAGGATTTAGCCCACATTACAAGCCAGCAAGGCAGTGAAATTTTTCCAATAAAGATTTCTGAGGATGTGGCATCTTCACAAGTCTATATTCCTATGCATTGGGGATCGGAGTTTATTTCAGGTAATGCAGGTAAAAAAAGTAGTCGAGGTGTTAATGGATTAACTTCACCCCTCTTTGATCCTGTTTCTGAACAACCTGAATTAAAGTACGCTGCAGTAAAGATTTTAAAAGCGGATTTACCTTGGAGATTAGTTGCCTTTGGGTTATTTCCTAAAGAGCAGGTTCTATTAGCTTTTGAAAAAATCAAAGCTCAATACGTTCAATTTGGAAGTGCGTATGCTACTTTATTTGGACGTGAGCAAGAGCAAAGTGATGTTGGTATTTTCTTAAGCATTGCTCATTTTGAGAATCCTTTTGTAACAAAGGATCAGAAAACATTAGCTTGTATTGAAGCAATTTTGAACATTTTTGAGCTTAATCAACGCAGCTTAAATGTAATGGGTTATCAGGATAAGCGTTTAGGTGTTTTGCGTATGATCCGATCAGATAATAGATTAAAAGCTGTTTTGCTTGCTGGCACTCCAGAACAGGTCGTGAGTCAAAATTGGTTACGTGCAATGATGGATCAGGGGATCAGTCCGAGCACTTTAGGTAGGATGATATTAGCCCCATCTAAAACTCCACCGATGCCTATTAAAGTTTCTAGTCCGCCAATATGTAATTGTTTTAATGTAACAGCTGAAACCTTATTAAAAGAGATTAATGCATTTGGTAGCGATACAATAGAACAATGTTTTGCGCAACTTCAAGAGAAAACGCAGTGTGGAACAAATTGTGGATCCTGTAAGCCAGAAATTAAAAAAATGATTGAAAATACCTTTCAGCAAAAAAGTAAATCCTTAGGGTTTGTTGAATGAGCATTAGCTCTACCATTAAAAAAATTGGTCGGGGAGTCAAAGGCGCGTCTGACTTACCAAGGGAAGAAGCAAAAGAAATTTTTCAAAAAATATTGAATCAAGAAGTCTCTTCTATAGAGTTAGGTGCATTTTGTATAGCGATGCGCATGAAAGGAGAGACTGCCGAGGAGTTGGCGGGCTTTTTGGATGCCGTAAAAGTTCAATTAAATCTTTTAGATAACACGAAGAGACGGACGATTGTTCTTCCCTCCTATAACGGATCAAGAAGGCAAATGAATTTAACGCCTATATTGGCTTTGGCTTTAAGTCGAATGGGTTTTTTGGTGGTGATTCAGGGTATTGAAGAATTTGATGATAGGGTCACGAGCTATCAAATTTTTCAAAAATTGAAATGGCCTATTTTAGAAAACATTGATCAGTGGGATAACTGTATAAAAGCCAACTTACCCATTTTTGTACCGCTCAAAGTGATTCATCCTCGTTTACAAAGTTTTTTAGATATTCGGTATCAATTAGGATTAAGAAACTCTGGTCATGTCTTGGCTAAATTATTAAATCCAATGCAAGATATGTCTTGGCAAATATCGAATTACACGCATCCTGAGTATCCAAAGATATTAGAAAGTTTTTTTAACCATCATCCAACAAATGTTGTACTAATGAGAGGTCATGAGGGCGAGCCTACGGCGGCGTTCAATCGCTTACCTGAGATGCATTTTTTTGCAGGATCCATAAAAACCATTACTACTCAAGAATATCGATTTGATGATCAGTTTATCGACATCCCAACTATTTTAGATATTGATGCACATTGTCAGTATTTACAAAAGCTTGTGTTCTCAACTGAAATCCCCGTTCAGTCAATACGTACCCAAACAGAGCTATTAGTTCAACACTGTATCTAGGTGTAATTTAAACACTAGGTGATAATAGACAAACTTAATAATTGGAGATAAAAGATGTTTTCTCTTGCCGCAATATTATTTGCAGTATTGATGGGTTTTTTTATGTCTTTGACATTGACATTGTGTATCAGTATTTACTTGATAGGGTTTAATACAATGTTTTTGGATAAGTGGCTACAACTATGGCCGATAGCTTACCCAATAGCAGTGGTTTCTATTATTGTTTATAGACCACTGGTTCTTAATTTATCTGGCAAGTTGGTCAGATGGTACCAAATGCCAAAAAAATAAAGAATTAACCCAATACCATTCCGATATGTGCTGCTGATAATGCAAAAAGAATTGCAAGACAAGTTGCAATTGCGAGCATCACAATTAATGTAATAACTTTTTTATTGATTACGTCTTTTGATTCACTGTGCCATTCGTTCATTTTTATTCCTTTTGTGCTTCTTTAACTAATATTCATATTATCCACGAAAAATATGAAGTCTTAAAAATTTTTCTAAATTGTTAGCCACGTCCGACAAGAGGCATTTTAGTTGCCATAATTGTCATAAATAAAATATTCGTGCTCAGTGGCAGATTACTCATATGAACTACGGCATTTGCTACTTCTTCAACAGGCATCCTGTCCTCTGCGGCAATTTGACCGTTTGCTTGAAGGATTCCTTTGGCCATTGGCTCACTCATTTCTGTTGCAGCGTTACCGATATCAATTTGACTGCATGCAATATTAAAGGGTCTACCATCGAGTGAAATGGATTTTGTTAGACCAGTAATTGCATGTTTTGTGCTGGTATATGGAGCGGAGAAGGGGCGTGGGGCATGGGCAGAAATAGACCCATTATTGATGATTCTGCCACCTTGAGGTGTTTGTTCCCGCATCATCTTAAATGCTCTTTGGGAGCACAAGAAGGTCCCAGTCAAATTCACATTAACAGTTTTTTCCCATAATTCAAATGGAATTTCATCAAAAGGCATCATGGGTGTGCCTCTACCTGCATTGTTAAAAAGCACATCTAGCCTGCCAAAGCGTTCTTTTACCTTAGTAAATAAAGCATCTACTTGCTTAACGTCACTGACATCACCTGGAAAAGTCATGTAGTGACTATCTGGCAAACCTGAAAGGGCAACTGCTTCTTCAAGGAGTTCTTGACGTCTTCCTACCAAGGTTACGAAATAATGATTCTTTAAAAGGGCCAAAGCACATGCTTTCCCAATTCCTGTTCCTGCCCCAGTGACGATGGCTACTTTATTCGGCACGACCATTTTTATCTTTCATATTTTCCATAAAGAATAAATATAAACCACAAACGATAACGATGACAGCTCCGACGATAACATTGCTTTTGGGTATTTGGTCAAAAATTAACCAACCCAAAAATATCATATACAGAATTTGTTGATAGAAAAAAGGCGAAATCGTTGTTGGTTTTGCAAAACGATATGCTATTGCAAGAAGGTAATGACCTAAAAAACCAAAAAGACCAACAATAAAAAAGACTATAAAGTCGATTCCGTCTGTTGGGGTTTTCCAAATAGGAATAACTAAGGGTAAGAGGAAAATGGTTGGTAAAACAGTTGAATAGACAATCGTAACGTCAGGACTTGAGCTTGCAGCCATTTTTCTAGTCAAGATGTTAAACAGTGCATAAATCGTTGCGTGACCTAAGATCAAAAACATAGCTGGATGAAAACTGGTACCAAAAGGATCCAGTATCAGAAGAACACCACAAAAACCGCCAATGATGGCAATCCAAATATTGATACTTAGTTTTTCTTTCAGAAAGATAGAACTGATTAAACCGATGATGATTGGGGACGAAAATAATATGGCATTAGCTTGTGCCAGTTGAAGATACTTTAGTCCTGCAAAGTTAAGGAATGTCATTGACATCATCATGACTGCTCGAAGACATTGTGTTTTAAAACTTTCTTGGTAGAAGGTTTTTATATTTGTTTTTGGTAATACGATGATTAGGGCAATGATTGCGGCAATCGCAAATCGAAGCCAAACAATTTCAATGAGTGGAATATGTGTTGATAACCACTTTCCAGCAGTATCCAGTATTGAAAACGCAATAGTAACAAGAGATCCTAAAAGAATACCTATGCGACGTTTCGAGGGGGTATCAGCGTGAATCATCATAAAAATATATTGTATTGTCGCATTGCTTGGGGATACTATAGTAAAAGTAATGTATTTTGTGAGTTTTTGTTGTCCGAATGTGAATTTATTCTAGGAGAAAAAAATGAGTCAAAACGATTTCGGTGCATGGAGTAATGAAAAGGCAAAAGAATTATTTTCAATTTCACACAAGTTGATGGATGCGGCAAAACAATTAAGTGAGCACCATGCTGAAGAGCTCAAAGCTAATATGGAACATGCCATGAATTTAGCGAAGATTTCAGCAAAAAGTGATTTAGAAAAACTAAAAGAGATTCAGACTAAAGCTGCTGAAGAGTCACTTGAGCGAATGATGGCTTATCAATCTAAAGTTAAGGGAATTCTAAAGCAGGTCAATAAAGAGACAGCTGAGGAGGCAGATAAGTATTTAGATAAAGCTAGAACAGCTTTGCATGATTATTTAGATCAAGCGTCACAAAAGATGCCTATTGGCGGCGCTGAACTATCAAAGTTAATCAAAGATGTTTCAGATGCTGGGGCTAAAGTGTATAAAGAGGGGCGTAAGATGGTTGATACAGCCTTGGAAAATGCAGAAACTCAAGTAGATGAATTTGCTAAGAAGACATCTGCTTCTGTCAAAAAGACTGCACCAAAGGCGGCTGCTACGAAGACTACTGCGCGTAAGACTAGCTAAAAGTAATAACTTGGATAAATTTATCCAAGTTATTAAACTGCGTTTTCGTCTGTTTCACCTGTTCGGATACGGATTGTTTGTTCAACAGGCGTAACAAATATTTTGCCATCACCAATTTTGCCTGTTCTGGCACTTTTGATAATCGCGTCGATAATTCTTTCTGCGTCGTTGCTAGCGACAACCAGTTCAATTTTTATTTTTGGTAGAAAGTCCACTACATATTCAGCACCGCGGTACATTTCGGTATGACCTTTTTGGCGACCAAAGCCTTTTACTTCCGTCACAGTCAAACCTGTTACGCCAATTTCAGAGAGTGCTTCTCTAACTTCGTCCAATTTAAATGGTTTAATAACTGCGGTTATAAGTTTCATCATTCTTCCTTATTGTTATATTCATAATAACTGAGAATTCAAAAATGTTCAGTCTTAAGCGCGAAATTTTGAAGTTATAGGATAACGCCAATCTCTTCCAAATGCTCTCCGTGTAATCCTTACCCCTATAGGAGATTGACGTCTTTTATATTCATTGATTTTGATTAATCTTGTGACCTTCTCAACGTCTTCTTGGGCGAAGCCTTCTTTAATCAAGTTCTCAATCGGGACATCATTTTCCATGTAACGTTCTAGAATTGCATCCAGAATTTCATATGGGGGGAGACTATCTTGGTCCTTTTGATCAGGTCGTAATTCTGCTGAAGGTGGTCGGGTAATAATACGTTCAGGAATAACGGGTGAGATGGAATTTCTATATTCGCAAAGTCGATAAACTAATGTTTTTACGACATCTTTAATCACGGCAAAACCACCTGCCATGTCACCATATAGTGTGCAATAACCTACAGCCATTTCACTTTTGTTACCGGTAGTTAAAACAATTCTTCCAGATTTATTAGATAGTGCCATTAATAAAGTGCCACGAATTCGAGCTTGGATATTTTCTTCAGTGGCATCTGGAGAGAGGCCTTTAAACTCGCTTGAAAGTGCGTTTTCAAAAGCGTCATACATTGGGGAGATAGGGATTTCATCATATTTCACACCTAAACGATTTGCCATATCTCTTGCATCAATCCATGAAATATCCGCTGTATATTTTGAGGGCATCATGACTGCTCTTACTTTTTCAGGGCCAAGGGCATCAACAGCAATAGCAAGTACTAGTGCAGAATCCACGCCTCCTGACAAGCCAATAATTGCTCCAGGGAAGCCATTCTTACCTAAATAGTCTTTAACACCAAGAACTAAGGCATCGTATATTTGTTTTTCATTCGAACTAGTGACGCTAATCTGGCCTGTTACAAGTTGTGAATCTGCAAATTCGATAAATCTTAATTCTTCGTTAAATTGAGATGCTTGGTCTACTACTTCACAATTCGTATTCATGGCAAAAGACCCACCGTCAAACACGAGCTCATCTTGACCACCCACTAGATTGGCATAAATAACAGGTATTTGAATATCTGTTATTTGTTTTCTGACGATGTCCTGTCTTAGTTGCGTTTTCTCCATATGAAAAGGTGACGCATTAGGAATAATCAAGAGTTCTGCACCATCTTGCTTTGCTTGTTGTGATGGACCTTGATGCCAAACATCCTCACAAATGATGACGCCTACTTTTGTTCCTTTTACATCAAAAACGCAAGATTTATTTCCTGGGGTAAAGTATCTAACCTCATCAAAAACTTCAGAGTTGGGTAAGAATTGTTTTGCGTATCTAGCAACAACCTCACCATTACAAATAACTGATACACAGTTTTGTAGCTTCTTATTTTCTTGAAATGGATGACCTACGATGACATGGAGATCTTGAAACTGCTTTAAATCTTGGCAAAGTAATTCTATATTTTGATTTACTGATTGAATAAAAGCTTCTCGAAAAAGTAAATCCTCTGGGGGATATCCTGTAATGGATAATTCAGGGGTAACTAGTAAATGAGATCCGCTTTCAAAGGCACGCTTTGCTTCAGAAACAATTTTTTTACAATTACCTTGAATGTCTCCGAGTAAATAATTACTTTGAGCAATTGATACGATTAATGGAGCCGCGTTCAAGATAATTGTATTTTATGGATGTGGTTTAAGCGTTCTCGTTATTGTAACGCTCTATGCCACGAAGAATTTCTTGATGAGCAGATTCTGGTCCTTCCCATCCTTGAACTTTTACCCATTTACCAACTTCTAAATCTTTGTAGTGCTCAAAAAAGTGCTTAATTTGGTTGAGTCTTAATGGGTTCATATCTTCAGGTTTTTGCCAGTGAGTATAAATAGACAAAATCTTATCTTCTGGAACTGCTAAAAGTTTTGCATCACCGCCTGCTTCATCTTCCATTAATAAGATACCAATAGCTCTGCAGGAAACAACTACTCCTGGAATAAGTGGGAAGGGAGTTACAACTAAAACGTCTACTGGATCTCCATCATCAGAGATGGTTTTTGGAATATAGCCATAGTTACATGGGTAATGCATGGAGGTTCCCATAAAACGGTCTACGAAAATTGCTCCAGATTCCTTGTCTACTTCATACTTAATTGGATCAGCATTCATTGGGATTTCAATAATTACATTGAAATGTTTTGGGATGTTTTTACCTGGAGTTACATTATCTAAGCTCATAATCTCTATTCAATTAGTTAAGAATTAAATTTGAATTTTAGCAAATGCCTATGAAATTTTGAGAAATATAAAAAAAATACTAATTAATTCATTTACTTATCAAGAAATTGGCACAACCTAGGTTTCCCCTCTCTAGAGGATATTACCTACTTGTGTATTTAACTTGACACTCCTAATATAGTTAGTTGAAGTAAAAACAATTAGGAGAACATCAAAATGACAGCGATACAAATGGGAATATATTTCGCAATTGCTTGCGGAATAATTGCAGTGGTGTATGGTTTAGTTACAAGAAGTTGGATTCTTTCTCAAGATGCAGGTAACGCTCGAATGCAAGAGATTGCAGGAGCGATTCAACAAGGTGCTGCAGCATATTTATCTAGGCAATATTCAACGATTGCCATTGTCGGAATTATTTTAGCTGTCTTAATAGGTATTTTTTTAGACATTACAACAGCCATAGGTTTTGTTTTAGGTGCGGTGCTTTCTGGTGCTTGTGGTTTTATAGGCATGAACGTATCAGTTAAAGCTAACGTTAGAACTGCACAAGCGGCAACAGTCGGCATGAATGAGGCCCTCAATGTTGCTTTCAAAGGAGGCGCTATCACTGGAATGTTAGTAGTTGGTCTAGGTATATTAGGTGTTGGAGGGTTTTACATATTTCTTAACAGCCAAGGTGCTGGTAAAGAATTAAGTGTGATTTTGCATCCCTTGATAGGTCTTGCTTTCGGATCTTCTTTAATATCAATCTTTGCCCGATTAGGTGGCGGTATTTTTACAAAAGGGGCAGACGTTGGAGCCGATTTAGTTGGTAAAGTTGAAGCAGGTATTCCGGAAGATGACCCAAGAAACCCAGCGGTTATTGCAGATAACGTTGGAGACAATGTAGGTGATTGTGCAGGTATGGCAGCAGACCTATTTGAAACTTATGCAGTAACTTTAATTGCTACGATGGTTTTAGGTGCCTTGATGATTAAGTCAGCTGGTGCTATAGCAGTAACTTATCCTCTAGTTCTAGGAGGCTTATCTATTTTGGCATCTATCATTGGATGTAGTTTTGTAAAGGCTACACCAGGAATGAAAAATGTTATGCCAGCTTTATACAAAGGCTTAATCATCGCTGGAGTGTTATCGCTAATCGGATTTTATTTTGTTACTAATTGGTTGATTCCAGACGATGTGCTTGGTGCATCAGGTAGTCAAATGCGTTTATTTGGATCTACTGTAGTGGGTTTGGTTTTAACCGCGGCGCTAGTTTGGATTACTGAATATTACACAGGAACAAATTACGCTCCAGTACAACACGTCGCTGAGGCTTCTACAAAAGGGCATGGTACGAATATCATTGCTGGTCTAGGTATTTCCATGAAGTCTACAGCGTGGCCAGTTATTTTCGTATGTTTATCTATTTATGTAGCATATGCTTTAGCTGGAATATATGGCATAGCAATTGCAGCGACCTCAATGTTATCTATGGCTGGAATTGTGGTCGCACTAGATGCTTATGGACCTATTACAGATAATGCTGGAGGTATCGCTGAAATGTCAGAAATGCCAGAGTCTGTCAGGAACATTACTGATCCATTAGATGCTGTTGGTAATACAACTAAAGCGGTTACGAAAGGCTACGCTATTGGCTCAGCAGGGCTCGCATCACTTGTATTATTTTCAGATTACACACATGCTCTAGAGTCTGCTGGGCATCACGTAACTTTTGACCTTTCAAATCATCTTGTCATTATTGGATTATTCATTGGAGGTTTGATTCCCTATTTATTTGGTGCAATGGCGATGGAGGCGGTTGGTCGCAGTGCTGGAGCGGTTGTTGAAGAGGTTCGTCGCCAATTTAGGGAAATCAAAGGCATTATGGAAGGTACCGCTAAACCAGAATATGGACGTGCTGTAGATATGTTAACTACCGCTGCAATTAAGGAGATGATTGTTCCTTCGTTGTTACCGGTGATTGTGCCAATTTTGGTGGGTTTATTTTTAGGACCTGAGGCACTTGGTGGCTTATTGATGGGTACGATAGTGACAGGTTTATTTGTTGCAATTTCTATGTGTACGGGTGGCGGTGCTTGGGATAATGCCAAAAAGTATATTGAAGATGGTAACTTTGGAGGGAAAGGTTCTGAAGCACATAAGGCTGCAGTAACTGGAGATACTGTTGGCGACCCTTATAAAGATACTGCAGGACCTGCGGTTAATCCATTAATTAAGATCATCAACATTGTTGCTTTGTTAATCGTTCCTTTATTAACAGTTGCACATTAGTAGATAAAGTAGTCAATAAAAAAGCCAAACATGATTGTTTGGCTTTTTTTTAAGCAATCAAGGATACTTAGTGAAGTGCTTCTAGATAACGTTGCGCATCTAGTGCCGCCATACATCCTGTGCCTGCACTGGTAATTGCTTGGCGATAAATGTGATCCTGAACATCTCCAGCAGCAAATACGCCGGGGATATTTGTAGCGGTTGCATTTCCAACTAGGCCACTTTGTGTTTTTATGTAACCACCAGCCATATCTAATTGGCCTTCAAAAATATCCGTATTTGGCTTATGTCCAATTGCTACGAACATTCCTTGAACATTTAAATCCTCAGTAGTACCGTCATTTTTCTTGATACGAACACCCGTGAGTCCAGATTGATCGCCAAGAACTTCTTGAACTTCACTATGCCATCTAATTTCGACATTTCCTTCAGCTACTTTATTCATTAGGCGATCGATGAGTATAGGTTCTGCACGGAATTTATCGCGACGATGAACAACAATCACTTTTTTAGCAATACCGCTTAGATAGAGTGCTTCTTCGACAGCAGTATTACCTCCACCGATCACGCATACGGCTTGATTTTTATAGAAAAAGCCATCACATGTTGCACAGGCAGAAACTCCACGTCCCATATAAAGCTCTTCAGAAGGAATACCAAGATATTGAGCTGAGGCTCCAGTTGAAATAATCAAGGCATCACAGGTATACGTTCCAGAATCACCAATTAAGCGAATAGGCTTTGCGTTAAGTTCAGCAGTATGAATATGGTCAAAAATGATTTCTGTATTAAATCTCTCTGCATGTTCTAAAAATCGCTGCATTAGCTCAGGACCTTGAACGCCAAGAGGGTCTGCCGGCCAATTTTCGACATCGGTAGTAGTCATTAGTTGACCACCTTGGGCAAGACCAGTGATGAGAACAGGGTTCAAATTAGCCCGAGCAGCATAAATTGCAGCTGTATATCCCGCAGGACCAGAACCTAGAATTAATAATTTGGAGTGTTTAGTAGAATTTTCAGTCATGTGACTATTATAAATGAGTAAACACTTCATAGTAATGTGCTTTTTGAATCAAAAATTGAGATTGATGGCTTTACGGGTTTACAATAAGTTAATATGGGGAGAAACACAGTTCAGCCGAAATCAATTCGCCTAAAGTCGTCCAAAAATTTGGACGAAGCTAGCTTACCCACATCTGAAAACACCCTAAGGTTTCAGAAGTTACTATCCGAAATTCGTTGGTTTATATCCTTGTCCGCTTGTTTAGGACTATTTTTGATATTGGTTACCTATAACGCATCAGATCCAGCTTGGTCCAATAACTCGGGGGGAGTTATTAAAAATCTCGGGGGAAGAGCTGGTGCTTATTTGTCAGATTTAATGTTATTCATATTTGGTATATCTGCATATTGGTGGGTCATATTATTTGCACGGAGGGTTTTTGCAGGTTGGCAAAAAATTGCACTCCCTCAACTCCCAGAGCAAGAAATTGCTGATTACGATGTGCTCAAGGACTCTTGGATGGTCAGGTGGTTGGGATTTTTAATGACTCTTGGTTCAAGTGTTTCATTAGAATCCATTCGTTTACATTCATTAAAGTGGTCATTACCAAATCATCCTGGAGGAGTTTTAGGGGAGGCAATTGGTGAGCCTTTACAAAACTTATTAGGATTTACTGGCGCCACATTATTTTTGTTGTTGATATTTTTTGCAGGTATATCTTTATTTCTTCATTTTTCATGGATAGGACTTTCTGAAAAAATTGGACGCACCTTAGAGTTAGGATTTTTATTGTTACGTAACAAAAAAGACTCTGTTGAAGATCGCAAGATTGGTGAGGTAGCGGCAGAAGAGAGAATAGAGTTTGTTGAGGAAGCTCTTGAAAAAATTGAGGTGGTTGAGCCTATACAAATCGTTCGTCAGGAACCTGTCATTCAGAAAAGTGAACGTGTCGAGCGTGAAAAGCAACAGATTTTGTTTGAAGAAATTCCTGACTCAGAGTTGCCACCTTTATCTTTATTAGATGAAACTCCTGCGCAGGTTGACACAGTTTCTGCAGACACACTGGAATTCACCTCTAGATTGATAGAGCGTAAATTAAAAGATTTTGGTGTGGAAGTAAAAGTGATTGCTGCTTATCCTGGTCCTGTTATCACGCGTTATGAGATAGAACCTGCTTTAGGGGTTAAGGGTAGTCAAATTGTCAATTTAAGTAAGGATTTAAATAGGGCGCTAGGCACTCAGGCTTTGAGAGTTGTAGAAACAATACCTGGTAAAACTTGTATGGGATTAGAAGTTCCAAATCCAAAGCGTCAAATGATTAGTCTTTCAGAGATTTTAAGTTCTCAGGTTTATAACTCTAGCCACTCTTTACTGACCTTGGCACTTGGTAAAGACATTTCTGGGCAACCCATGGTTGCAGACTTAGCCAAAATGCCACATATGCTTGTTGCAGGTACAACTGGATCTGGTAAGTCAGTTGGTATAAATGCCATGATTTTGTCTTTGCTGTTTAAAGCAAAACCTGATGAAGTAAGGTTGATTCTCATTGATCCAAAGATGTTAGAGATGGCGATGTATGAAGATATTCCTCATTTGTTGACGCCCGTTGTTACCGATATGAAGCAAGCATCTAATGCGCTTCAATGGGCGGTCAAAGAAATGGATAGACGCTATAAATTGATGAGTAAATTTGGTGTTCGAAATTTAGCAGGATTTAATAAGAAAATAGCGGAGGCTGAAGAAGCTGGCACGCATCTCTTTAATCCATTTAGCTTAACTCCAGAAGATCCTGAACCACTCCATAAAGCGCCTACGATTGTTATCGTGATTGATGAGCTTGCGGATTTAATGATGGTTGTTGGCAAAAAGTTAGAGGAATTAATTGCTAGGATTGCACAAAAAGCGCGTGCTGCAGGTATACACTTAATTTTAGCGACACAACGTCCAAGCGTTGATGTGATTACAGGCCTCATTAAGGCCAATGTTCCAACAAGACTTTCATTTCAGGTGAGTAGTCGGATAGACAGTAGAACCATATTAGATCAGCAGGGAGCTGAGAGTTTATTAGGTATGGGTGATATGTTATACATGCCGCCTGGCACAGGGCAGCCAATTAGAGCTCATGGTGCTTTTGTATCTGATAACGAAGTACAGCGTGTGGTTGATTGGTTAAAAGAGCGCAGTTCCCCCAATTACATTGATGAAATCATTGATGGTCCTGCTGAGGGTGCAGAGGGTGTCTTTGGTGAAAGTTCTAGCGGTGAGGCAGATCCTTTATATGATCAGGCAGTAGCAATCGTTCTTGAAAATAAACGAGCCTCTATTTCTTTGGTCCAAAGACATTTAAGGATAGGCTACAACCGAGCGGCTAGACTATTAGAGGATATGGAAAAGGCCGGTTTGGTTTCTAAAATGTCTGGTTCTGGAACGCGTGAAATTTTGACCTCTTCTTCAGCAACTAGATAATTGGGACGCTATGTATAAAAAAGTTTGCCTAATTATTGTAGGATTATTAATTCAACAATTTGCATTTTCTATGGATGCAGTTGATCAGTTGAAAAATTTTTCCAAAATGACAAAAACATCTTCTGGAGAATTTTTACAACAGCAGGTTAGTCAATCAAGTGATGGCAAACTCAAAGTAAATAAAGAACTTTCAGGCACATTTGTTTTCTCTCGTCCAGGTAAGTTTATTTGGCACGTTCTTAAACCCTATGAGCAAAAAATGCTAGCAGATGGTAAGCAATTGGTCATGTGGGATAAAGATTTAAATCAAGTTACTTATCGCCCAGTAGGACAAGCTTTGGCAACCACTCCGGCTGCAATATTGTTTGGAGATATTGCTCTTGAGCAATATTTTGATTTAAAGTCAGCGGGTGAGAAGAATGGACTTAATTGGGTTGAGTTAGTTCCTAAGGCAAAACAAAACGGACTTAACGATATACCCTATAGCAAAATAGGCATTGGTCTTGCTGATAATTTACCCCAAGCTATGGAACTCCGGGACAATTTCGGTAATATTGTTTTGTTAACATTTAAACAAATCAAGACCAATGTTTCGGTTTTACAAAGCGATTTTAATTTTAAAAATCCTCCTGGTGTAGATATTGTCAGACTCCCATAATTTTTTGAAAAAATAAGAAATGATTGATCCTCAACTCCTTCGTAAAGACATTCAAAATGTCGCAGCTCAATTGGCTAATCGTAAATTTAAATTAGATGTCGATTATTACCAATCATTGGAATCAAATCGCAAGATTTTGCAGGCCAAATCTGAAGAGTTACAAGCAAAAAGAAACCAACTTGCAAAAGTCATTGGTATGAAAAAAGCCAAAGGTGAAGATGCGAGTGCTGAAATGACTGAGTCTGTTGGATGTAATGAATTACTTAAATCAGCTGCGCAAGACCTAGAAAAATTACAAAATGATATTTCAGCATTTATGATGAATATTCCAAATATTCCTCATGAGTCTGTGCCGGTGGGTAAGGATGAGCATGAGAACGTTGAGATTCTTCGTTGGGGAACAATTCCGGAATTTAATTTTCCAATCAAAGACCATGTTGATATAGGGGCGCTGCATGGTTTAGATTTTGAATCAGCAACGAAGATAACAGGATCTAGATTTGTAGTACTTAAAGGTTCTATCGCTAGGTTACATCGTGCGCTTGCGCAATACATGTTAGATTTACATTCTTTAAAACATGGGTACGAGGAGATCAACGTACCGTTTATTGTTAATGCGGATTCAATGAGAGGGACTGGTCAGTTACCAAAATTTGAAGAAGACTTATTTAAAGTTCCTAGAAAACTCTCAGAATTGAGTAATGATCAAAATGACGATGCACAAATTATTGAGAATTTTTATTTAATCCCCACGGCAGAAGTTCCTGTTACAAATTTGGCGAGAGATGTTATTTTTCAAGCTCAGGATTTGCCAAAGCAATTTGTTGCGCATACACCTTGTTTTAGATCAGAGGCGGGGAGTTATGGTCGAGATGTAAGAGGCATGATTCGACAGCATCAGTTCGAAAAAGTAGAGTTAGTTCAATTCGTAAAACCTCAAGAATCATTAGAAGCTTTAGAAAGATTAACTTTACATGCACAAGCCGTTTTAGAGGGTTTGGAAATTCCGTACCGAAAAGTTCTTTTATGTACTGGTGATATGGGTTTTGGTAGCATGAAGACGTATGATTTAGAAGCTTGGATTCCATCACAGAACACTTATAGAGAAATTAGTTCATGTTCAACGATGGGTGATTTTCAAGCTCGAAGAATGCAGGCACGTTTCAAAGAAGGACAAAACAAACCTGAACTTATCCACACATTAAATGGCTCAGGATTAGCAATTGGTAGATGCCTTGTGGCACTGATTGAAAATAATCAGATGCCTGATGGAAGTATTCGAATCCCCCAAAATTTACAGTCATATCTTGGGGGCGTTTCAGTACTACAAGCTTAGTTTTAGTTTGGCTTGTAGTTTTTGAAAAAATTAACTTCCCAAGGGATGATGATTTGATTCAGGATGACTGGGTCAGTCCATCCTTTGATCTCTCTTCCCAAATGCCCGCCAGAAGGATTAATCCAAGAGTAATTTGGCACCTTGCCTGATCTGGCTAAAAGTTCTAAATCACTGATTGGTACTTGAGTGTCTTTTACACCGCCAACGATGAACATTGGCGCTGCTGGCTTATCTAAAAGCCCCATTGTTTTTAAAGACATGGGAGGCATGATTTTTGCAAGATCAGCTACGCTGTTAGCGCCTTCAAAAACATTAATAAATGCAGGTGCAAGATCAAACAAATACTCTCGATTACCCATCGTATTGTTTATCAAAAATTCTTGTGAAAAGAATTCATGAACAGGTGGGGACTGCGATACGGAGGCGATGATTCTATCTTTCTCGGTGAAGGCAAGTTTCGCTGCCCAGTACCCGCCAAAACTAACACCTGAAACGAGAATACGTGATGTATCTACCTCAGGCATTTTGTACATATAGTCTAAAACCGCACTGAACATTCTATCTGCTGTAGTGCTTACTTTAACTGGAGCTTGTCCTGTGCCTGGACCATCTACAACAACTAAGCCGATTCCATGTTCAAGAATGTTTGCGTAGCCTTCAGCCACAGTTTCTTTTCTGCTATCTAATCCACTAATAGCAAGTACCATTGGAACTTTGCCTTGAACATTGCTTGGCATGCGAACATACGCAGTTATTGTTTTATTTTCAAATGGGATTTTGACAACTTTAAGTTCTGGGGTTAAGGTCTTCGCGTACTCAGCGTAGGCAGCAATTGCCTTATCGTAAGCACTTTGTTTTCCTTTTGAATTAGGAACAGGCCACTGCGCCATGTAGTAAAGGCGCCATGCTTTTCTATATGCCAAGCTAGCCTCTTTGGTATTAGTACTAGATTTTGCTTGAGCTATATATTTTTCAGCAACTTTGCCCCATCCTGCAGCCCAGTCATCCCGCTCTCTCGTTTTTATATAGCTAAGTGCTTCTTTCGCATCCTCTGAGGAAATGCCTCCCATTGGATAGGCACCTTTGTCAGCTCTAAATTGTGACTCTATCTTTAGTTCATCGATATTTCGTTCAGGAACTTGGCCAATAGCAAAATTAATAAGGCAAGACAAACCTATACCAAGTAAGATTTTTTTCATGATAGTCTCCAAATATTTTTTTGTTCGATAATTTAAACACATTTTGTTGCACTATTAAATATTAAAAAAACAAAACCCATTAAATAAAGATCTAAAAAACATAACAAAAAAGTAGTTGTTTTAAACTAACACATTGAATTCAAAGATTTAGGAGAGTTGATTAAAGTAGATTTTGTTAATAAGATATTACAAGCTGGTCTTTAACGAGAAAAATTTGTAAAGATGTAGTAACATTAGTACACTAATTAAATATCAAACTTGGATAAAATTAATAATGAACGTTAAAGTTTGTAGAAATTGTTTGCAGACCCTTGCACCTGAAAGGCGAGAGCGTGGACTATTAACTTGTGCCAATTGCGCTAAAACTTTACAAGCATTAAAAGATAAAGAAAATCCACCTGTTGAAAACCCCCTCCAAGCTGCTCTCAAGTCTCAAAAAATGAAAGAGCTTGAAGAAGAAGCGCTCAAAAAAGAAGTAGAAAAGAAACAAAAAAATGTGGAAACATTTTTTGATGATTTCAGTAAAGTTAAAAAAACTTTCTGGTAGTCTTAAATCCTCTTATTCTGCTTTTATATTCAACTCTTTCACTAGTCTCGAATATTTTTCAAGTTCAGTCTTAATAAACAGCTGAAAGCTTTCCGGTGATTGCGGTCCCGATGTTTGGAGGCCTTGTGAATCGAGTGTAAGCTTTATTGATGGGTCGATCATTGCGGTTTTAACAGCCTTGTCTATTTTAGATACTAAGTCTTGGCTCATTCCTTTTGGCCCCATGATCGAATACCAATTAGTAACATCAAAACCCTGGATACCTACTTCATTAAAAGTAGGAACATTTGCTAATTGTGGAAGTCGTTTGGGAGTTGAGACTGCTAGGGCCTTTAATTTGCCTACTTTAATTTGTTCAAGTAAAGGGGGCAAAGTATCAAAATTCATAGTAATTTGCCCAGCTAATAAATCGATAATAGCTTGACCACTTCCCTTATAAGGTACGTGATTTATATCAATATTTTCAATTTTTCCAAAGAGTGCTCCTGCCAAATGTTGGGTACTTCCAATACCAGAAGAGCCATAAGTAAATTGACCTGGCTTTGATTTTGCCAAGTTCACCAAATCTGCAACTGAGTTGGCAGGTGTATTCGGGTTAATGGCAAGCACATTTGGAACATATCCAAGATATGTAATGGCTGTGAAGTCAGTCAATGCATTGTAGGGAACTTTTGCTAATACATAAGGTGCAATAGCATTTGAATTCGAATGACCCATTAAGAGGGTATAACCATCGGCAGGAGATTTTGCAACAAAGTCAGCAGCAATGGTTCCAGCTGCTCCAGATCTATTTTCAATGATGACAGGTTGACCTAAAAGTTCTCCAATTTTAGGACCGAGTGCACGTGCAACGATATCAGTCCCGCCACCGGGTGCAAAGCCAACAATGAGTCTTATTGGCTTATTAGGATAGGCTTGGGTTTGAGCATTTGATAATGGAGCTCCCAATAAAAGACATCCTATCAACATCAATTTTTTAACAAACATCAAAGCCTCCTTATTAAATTTAAATCTTTTATTAAATTAGATGCATTTGTAATATCTTTGCTACATGAAGTGATACTCTTCCAGTACCATCTTTAATTTGATGTCGGCAACTACTTCCATCGGCAACGATGAGTGCATTAGGTTTATTTCTAATTGCTGGCAAAAGTGATAATTCAGCCATTTGCATTGAAACTTCCTCATGCTCAACTTCATAGCCAAAATTGCCAGCCATTCCACAGCAAGATGATTCAATCAGTTGGGGATTTGCTCCTGGAATAAGTTTGATAACATCTAGTATAGGATTCACAACTTCAAAAGCTTTTTGGTGGCAATGTCCGTGAACAAGAATTTCGTGTTCTGTTGGTTTAAATTTGAAATCTATTAATTTAGAATTTTTATCAGAATCCTTGTTTAGTGAAATTTCTTTAGCAATAAATTCTTCAAAGGTAAAGCTATTATTTGCAATTAGATCTGCTTGCGAACCCAAGCCTAGCATTAGATATTCATCACGAAGAGATAATATACAAGCAGGCTCGAGACTTACAATCGGTATACCTTCTTGAGCATATGGACTGAGTAAATTGATGAGTTCTTGTGCTTGCGTTTTCGCTTCATCAATGAGCCCGCTGCCTAATAGAGTTTTACCACAGCAATAATGTCCTTTTGATTTTCGAGGTATATGAACTAAATAGCCTGCAGATTGAAGAACTTCAGCAGCTGCAATTAAATTTTCCGATTCAAAATGGCCATTAAACGTATCAGCAAAAAGAATCACCAGTCTCTTCTTGAGAGAAGTGTCTACTTTTAAAGCATCTAAGTCTTGAGAAAATGAAGTATTTTTCCAAAACGAATTACTACCCCATACGGGTAATGACCTTTTAGAAGATATTCCGAGTGTTTTTTCTGTAAAACGTGCGATTACGGGAATGGAATTTCTAAGGTTAAGTACCCAAGCTAGTCCAGGTATTTGAGCAATATAGTGAGCGTATTTTGGTAGATAGGCAAAAAGTCGGTCTCTCATCGAGAGACCATTTTCTTTTTTATAGTGGCTTAGAAATTCTATTTTCATTGCAGACATGTCTACGCCTGTTGGACATTCTCTTTTGCAACCTTTGCATGAAACACATAAATCAAAAGCTTCTTTTACTAGTGGGCTAGTTAATGAATTTCCTTCCAGTTGATTGGATAGGGCTAAACGAAGCGTATTAGCTCTTCCTCTGGTGAGATGCTGTTCATCTCGAGTCACGCGATAGCTGGGACACATTGTGCCAGCATCAAATTTTCGACAATGACCATTGTTATTACACATTTCTACCGCTTTTGCAAAGCCTTTTGAGGGATCATTGCCAGTACCTGGAGCAGAAACCTCTTCGGTTAGTGGATTGTTTTGTACGTCCCATTTTGACCAATCTAAATGTGTTTTGAGGTCTTGTACTTTATAGTTTGGATGAAAACGCATCAGCGAGTAGTCATCCATTTTTGGTGTATTAATTATCTTGCCAGGATTGAATTGATTGTTTGGATCAAATGCTTTTTTAATTTCTCCAAAAGCATGATTTATTTTGTCGCCAAATTGCCACTTGATCCATTCACCTCTGGAAATGCCATCGCCATGTTCTCCACTAAAGGCACCTTTATATTTTTTGACTAAAACCGAAGCTTCCTCAGCGATAGATCGCATTTTTTGGGCGCCATCTTTACGCATATCTAAAATAGGGCGAACATGTAAAGTTCCCACAGATGCATGAGCGTACCAAGTTCCCCGAGTGCCATATTTACTAAATATTTCAGTTAATTCACTGGTATATTGCGCAAGGTGCTCAAGAGGCACGGCACAATCTTCGATGAAGCTGACGGGTTTCCCATCACCTTTTAGGCTCATCATGATATTTAATCCAGCCTTACGAACTTCCCAAAGATTTTTTTGGACTTGCGGTTCAATCATTTGTACTACGGAATTTGGTAATCCCAAATCGCCCATCAACTGGACTAAATCCTTGAGTTTTTGAATCAGACTTAATTGATCTTCACCACAAAATTCAACGAGGAGTATTGCCTCGGGAGTGGGGCCGTGGGGGTCAATAAGAGCTGTATCGATAACAGTTTTAAATTCAGGATTTTTACGACCCAAATCCAGCATGGTTCTATCGACAAGCTCAATTGCTGATGGGGTTAATTTTGCGATATGTTGAGCACTATCCATTGCGGTATGGAAGCTCGCAAAGTTCACCACTCCTAGCGTTTTATGGGCTGGAATTTCAGTTAGTTGAAGCTCTAAGGATTTAAAGTAGGCAAGGGTACCTTCACTACCAATCAAAATATGTGCAAGGTTAACTTTGCCATCTGTTGTATAAGGTTTTACATTCTGGTTATGAAAAATATCCAAGTTATACCCAGCTACACGACGAAGGACTTTCGGCCAATTCGCATCAATTTCTTGTGTATTTTCTTGGGCAAGTTTTTGGACAAACTGTCCTAATCGTAGGGCTTCACCCTGAGCATTTTCCATCAGTCCAAATGAGGCGAGTTGGCCATTTGCCAGCCAAGCATCGATACCCCGTACATTGTGAACCATATTGCCATAAGCAATGGAGCGTGAGCCGCAGGAGTTGTTTCCTGCCATGCCCCCAATCGTTGCCTGACCTGCTGTAGAAACATCGACTGGAAACCAGAGTTGATGTTTTTTTAGAGCAGCATTCAGATGATCTAGAACAACTCCTGGTTCGACAACTACTTTTTTTCCTTGGGTATCAACATCGATAATTTTTCGAAAATGTTTTGAGTTATCGATGACGAGAGCAGCGCCTGTTGTTTGTCCACATTGACTTGTGCCACCCCCTCTGGGAAGAATAGGGACTTCTAATTCTCTTGCAACCTGAAGAGCAACAGTAACATCATCAGCACATGAGGGAACACAAACTGCTTTTGGAATGGTTTGGTAAATGGATGCATCTGTTGCGTAGCGACCCCTACTGCCGATATCTGTATAAACTTTGGCTGAACTATTTTTTTCTATTCGCTCTGCAAGCAAATGGATTTCACTTGGCTTATTCATAAGATGAGATTAAATTAATATTCGGAAAGCATAACCTAGTTTGAGTTTGCTTAGTCATATTAGACTACAAGGTAATAAAACACGATAAAATATTTTCAACTTAATAATAACCAAGAGAAAACATATGTTAAAGCTTGATAACCACCCCTCTGGGAGACATTTTTTACATATACCAGGCCCTAGTCCTGTTCCTTCTAGAATTCTGCGAGCGATAAGTTATCAAACTATTGATCATCGCGGGCCTGAGTTTGGTGCTTTTGGTTTGGATCTATTAGCGAAGATTAAAAAATTATTTAAGACTACAAATCCAGTCATCATTTACCCATCTTCAGGAACTGGGGCTTGGGAGGCTGCGCTTGTTAATACTTTGAAAACGGGTGACTTAGTCTTAATGTATGAATCTGGGCACTTTGCTTCCTTATGGAACCGTTTAGCTTTACGTATGGGGCTGAAAACAGAGTTAATTAGCCAACCCGGGATTGAGGGATGGCGCTACGGCGTTGATGCCAAAAAAATTCAAGAGCGTTTGATGGCGGATACCGATCACCAAATCAAAGCGGTTTGCGTTGTCCATAATGAGACATCTACGGGAGTGACTTCTGATGTATTTGCTGTCCGTCAAGCGATTGATGCTGCTAAGCATCCTGCTTTACTCATGGTGGACACTATTTCAGGATTAGGTTCAGCGAACTACGAGCATGATGCATGGGGTGTTGACGTTACGATTAGCGGGTCTCAAAAAGGTTTAATGATGCCTCCTGGACTTGGATTTAATGTTATCTCAGAAAAAGCAATTTTGGCTAGCCATCAGTCCAATATTCCCAAAGCATATTGGGCTTGGGATGAGATTTTGGAAGCTAACAAAACGGGTTATTTTCCAACGACTCCAGCAACAAATTTGCTATATGGCTTGAGTGAAGGCATTGATATGATTCTGGATGAAGGATTAGACCAAGTATTCAAACGCCATCAAAAACTAGGTGCTGCTTGTAGGGCGGCAGTAAGAGCCTGGGGACTTGAAGTTTTATGTAAAGATCCTGAGGTATTCTCACCCGTAGTGACAAGTGTTCTATTACCTGAAGGTGTCGACGCGAATGCTCTTCGTAAATTGATCTTAGAGCGTTATAACTTATCTCTGGGAACTGGACTTGGCAGGTTAAATGGTAGAGTCTTCAGAATTGGACATCTTGGAGACTGTAATGAGCTTTCTCTCATGGCAGCTATATCGGGATGTGAGATGGGGCTTCAGGCTTTTGGGGTGAAACTAACAGGTAGTGGCGTATTAGCTGCTCAAGAGGTTTTACGATAACAGCAGTCGTGTGCCATTTCTAAAAGAGATTTGTTTCTGTAAGTACCATAGTATTTACCCCTATAGAAATACCTTCTAATCGATTTAGTATCGAAGGATAACTATAGGTATGGAGACAAGCAATGACGGCTATAAATGTCAACGGCAAACAATATGAAGTAAATGCAGATCCTGATACGCCTTTATTGTGGGTAATCAGAGAACATCTTGGATTAACTGGCACAAAATTTGGCTGTGGCATAGCCCAATGTGGAGCATGTTCAGTCCATATTAATGGTCAAGTGATGCGAAGTTGTGTCTATAAGTTATCCATGCTGACTAGCCAGGATAAGATTACAACGATCGAGGGGCTCTCCGAAAATTTATCCCATCCTGTTCAAAAAGCTTGGGCGGATGTTGATGTTCCTCAGTGTGGCTATTGTCAATCAGGTCAAATCATGGCTGCGAGTGCATTGTTAAAACGTATTCCAAATCCTACGGATAAAGATATTGATGACACCATGACCAATATATGTCGTTGTGGAACCTATCAACGTATCAGAGAGGCTATACATACCGCTGTTCGTATGGCTAAAGAGACAAAAAATAAAGTTTAAGGATTTAGGATATGTCTAAATTAAATTTCAAGAAGTCTCATTTAGTAGATCCTAGTCGCAGAAGCTTTGTGGTGAATTCTGTGGCAACAGGTGCTGGTCTAGTGCTTGGTTTTTCATTGCCATTAAAAGCACAATCCTTGGTACCCAAAAATCAACTACCTGAAATAAATGCTTGGGTAGTGATACAGCCAGATGATCAGGTCATTATTCGAATTGCAAGAGCGGAAATGGGGCAGGGAACACTTACGGGTTTAGCGCAATTAGTGGCTGATGAGTTAGATTGTGATTGGAGTCGTGTAACTACAGAGAGGGTAAGCCCTCAAGCAAATTTAGCTCGTAATAATGTTTGGGGACAGATGCTGACCGTTGGAAGTTTTGGAATTAGATTTTCCCAAGACTTAGTAAGACGTGGCGGTGCTTCTGCAAAAATGATGTTGATGCAAGCCGCAGCAAATCAATGGCAAGTGCCACTTGCAGAGTTAACAGTAGATAAGGGAATTATTACCCATTCAAAATCTGGTAGGTCAATCAATTATGGAGCTGTTGCAGATGCTGCGGGCAAACTCACACCTCCTGACTCTAAGGAGTTGAAATTAAAATCTCCTACCGAGTGGAAAATAATTGGTAAACCTTTAAAAAGACTAGATACTCTGGATAAATTAGACGGTAGTAAAAAGTATGCTGTAGATGTTCAGTTACCTGGAATGTTAAATGCCATATATATTGGAAGTCCGGTTTTTGGAGCAAAGCTTGTCAGTATTGATGGGCAAGCGGCTCTTAAAATGCCAGGTGTAAAGAGGGTCTTAAAAGTTGCGGATGATGGATTTGCTGTAGTTGCAGATACATGGTGGCAAGCAAAAGTAGCAGCAGAAAAAGTACAAGTTAAATGGGGTGATGAGGAATTAAGTTTGCACTCTAGTAGTACGATAGACACATATTTAAAAACTGGACTAACTGCTAATTCAGGCTTGTTTACTTTTAGGAATGAAGGAAATGCACAAGCCGTTATCAAAGATCAAAAGAATATTATTGAGGCGACATATTCTGCTCCATTTTTAGCCCATGCAACGATGGAGCCTCTCAATTGCACTGCACTTGTTACTCCTGAGAGGGCTGAGATCTGGGTTGGAACTCAAGACCCAGAGGGTGGGCAACTTGCAATGTCTAAGACTTTGGGAATGCCTATGAATCAGTGCTTCGTTAATAGGTATGACCCAGGCGGTGGATTTGGAAGACGTGGCAGAGTATCAGATTACGTTGTGCATGCTGTCAATATTGCTAGGCAAATGCCAGGAACTCCCATCAAGATGTTATGGACTCGCGAGGAGGATATGACGCATGGTCAGTATCGTCCTATTTCGATGTGTAAATTGACGGCGACTTTAGATGAATCTAATCGATTGAAGGCTATGCAGATTCGTTTATCTGGACAGTCCATTTATGGTTGGAGAAATCCTACACAAGACTTAACAGGTTTCAAAGATTTTTCCCAGGTACAGGGATGGTCTGGCGACGTAAAAAGTGATCAACAACTCTGTTATGGACCACCTAATTTATTAATCGAGTACGCCATGCGAAATACGCATGTTCCGGTTGGAACATGGCGAGGGGTAAACGTTCCGCAAAACTCATTTTACGTTGAGGCTTTTATCGATGAGGTAGCAAGATTTGCCAAAAAAGACCCCTTGGAATTTAGACGAGAAAATACTAAATTATCAAAACAGTTAGCAATTTTAAATTTGGTAGCTGAAAAGGCTAATTGGGGAAGCAAGCTTCCCAAAGGCGTCTATCGTGGAATAGCACAATTTATGAGTTACGACACCTATAGTGCTGCTGTTGCTGAGTTGTCTATTACCCCTTCTGGTGAAGTAAAAGTCCACCGGGTTGTTTTGGCTCTTGATTGTGGATATGCAGTTAATCCAAGCCAAATCGATGCTCAAGTTCAGGGATCTATTGTGTATGGATTAAGTGCAGCTCTTTGGGGAGAATGTACAGTTGTTAAGGGTAGGATCAAGCAAACGAATTTCCATGATTATCGTGTTTTAAGATTGGCGGAAATGCCTAAAGTAGAAACACATATTCAGAATACAGGTGGAAATTGGGGAGGAATTGGGGAACCTATTATTGCGGCAATCACTCCAGCGGTTGTTAACGCTCTGCGAGAAGCAACTGGTAAAACGATCCGTGATTTGCCCATCAAAAACCACTCTTTAAAAGTTTGACTAAGCACTCACTCTAAAAAAGTTGGCGGAGAAGGAGGGATTCGAACCCTCGGTACCTTGCGGTACGCCTGATTTCGAGTCAGGTACATTCGACCACTCTGCCACTTCTCCGAGCTTATTTATCTTACTCTTATTTAAATCAAGATGAATTGATTCTGATATGCTATTCCTATCCATTAAAAAATACTTTGAGACAAAAAATGAACTATAGTAAATTTAAAATACCAGCTGTTTTTTCTCCAGTTCTTACTCCGATCAATCAAGAATATGGGCCTGATATTTCTAGGCTGCTTTCCCAATGTAAGTGGTTAGAAGCCAATGGTGTTGGGCAAGCAATTTTTGGGACTAATTCTGAGGCGAATTCTTTTTCTTCATCTCAAAAAATTAATGCGCTTGAGAAATTAATTTTGGGTGGTTTAAATCCCAAACATATGATGCCTGGCACTGGGGCATGCTCTATCGATGAAACGGTCTTAATGACCAAGGTTGCAGTTAATGCTGGGTGCTCTGGAGTGTTAATGCTGTCTCCTTTTTACTATAAAGATGTGAGTGATGATGGTTTATATGCCTTTTATGCCAAAGTTATAGAGAAGGTAGCTGATTCAAGATTAAAGATATATGTTTACAACATTCCACCTGTAACAAAGATCACTCTTCAGGTTCCATTATTAGAAAGACTGGTTAAGGATTATCCAGAGACGGTTGTTGGAATTAAAGATAGTTCGGGAGATTGGACATATACCGAATCTGTGATTAAGGCTTTGGCAGGAAGTGGTTTTCAGGTCTATGCCGGAAGTGAAACGTTTTTAATGAGAACCTTGAGGGCTGGTGGTATGGGCTGTATTTCTGCAACTGCTAACGTCAACCCCAAAGCTATATCGGATTTGGCTGCTGATTGGCAAGCTTCTAATGCTGATGATCGACAAGCTCAACTCGATGTTGTACGTTCTACTTTTGCTAAGTATCCAATGATTCCAGCCATGAAAGCTGCTGTTGCGCATTTTTCTAAGGATGCTCATTGGGCGCATGTTTTGCCTCCTTTAGTTGACTTAAAGCGAGAGCAGCAAGCGGCATTAATCGCTGATTTAGAAAAAATCAACTTTACGATGTTAGGTCTATAGAATTATGAGCTCGCAAGATAAGCCTAAAGGGATGAAGAAAGGTCTCACGAGTTATGGAGACCTTAATTTTTCTTTGTTTTTAAGAAAGGCATTTATTAAAGCCATGGGTTACGGTGATCAGGCATTGGATCGACCGATCATTGGGATTACTAACACTTATAGTGATTTCAATCCATGCCATGGTAATGTTCCGCAAATTATTCGGGCGGTTGAGAGGGGGGTGATGCAAGCTGGTGGTATGCCACTGAGTTTTCCTACTATTACAGTTCACGAATCCTTTGCTTATCCTACAAGTATGTATTTACGGAATTTAATGGCGATTGATACCGAAGAAATGATGCGAGCTCAGCCGATGGACGCTGTTGTATTGATTGGTGGTTGTGATAAAACGATTCCAGCACAACTCATGGCAGCAGCTGCGCTAGAAATTCCGGTGATTGTCATACCCACAGGACCAATGCTTACAGGCGAGCATAAGGGTGAGCGCTTAGGGGCTTGTACAGATTGTCGAAGATTCTGGGGTAAATTTAGAGCTGGTGAGATTGATCAGCAAGAAATTAATGATGTAAATGAAAAACTTGCCCCTACTACAGGTACTTGTATGGTGATGGGTACTGCTAGTACTATTGCGCTTATGGTTGAAGCAATGGGGATGAGTTTGCCTGGAGCTGCTGCGATACCAGCGGTCTATGCAGAGCGTTATAGACATTCGGAAGATGTTGGAAGAAGGATTGTTGAGTTAGCTCGAAGCCCTATCACACCTCAACAAATTATGACTCCTGAGGCTATCACTAATGCTCTTATTGTGTTACACGCCATTGGTGGATCTACCAATGCTATTATTCATTTCACAGCGATTGCTGCAAAGTTAGGCATACGTCTTGATCTTGAAAAATTTGATCAATTAGGTAAGAAGATTCCTGTGTTAGTTGATTTAAAGCCTAGTGGTGATTTTTATATGGAGCATCTCTATGAAGATGGTGGATTGATGGCCATATTGCAAGAGCTCAAACCATTTTTACATTTAGATTGCTTAACCGTCTCTGGTAAAACACTCGGTGATGAAATTGATAAGGCTCCTATTAAAGATGTTCATCGAGTAGTACGTTCTGCTAAAAATCCTGTCTATCCGGTTGGTGGTTTAGCCTATTTACGAGGTAATTTAGCTCCACGAGGTGCTGTCATTAAGCATGCTTCAGCAACACTCTCTTTACTTCAGCATCGTGGACGTGCTGTGGTGTTCGAATCCTTAGAGGATCTTACAACGCGGATTGATGATCCACAATTGGACGTAACAGCTGATGATATTTTAGTTTTGAAAAATGCTGGCCCTAAAGGAGCTCCTGGAATGCCAGAGGCAGGATATCTACCGATTCCGAAAAAATTAGCTCAAGCAGGTGTCAAAGACATGGTTCGCATATCGGATGCGCGCATGAGTGGTACAGCATTTGGTACCATTGTTTTACATATTACTCCGGAGGCTGCGGATGGTGGACCACTGGCGATTGTGCAAAATGGTGATTGGATTATTTTGGATGTCGAAAAACGAAGCATTCATCTTGAATTATCTGATGAAGAAATACAAGCCCGATTACAACGTTTGCCAAAGAAAATAGAGATAGTGAAGAGCGGCTACCGTAAATTATATTTAGATACTGTCACACAAGCAGATTTAGGATGTGATTTTGATTTTATGATGCCTGAATTATCGAGAGTGGCACCGATCTCTCTAAAGGATTAAAACGTAATTTAAAAATCAGATCTTTTTAAAACCTATTTGTAAATAAAACAATTTTGGAGACGAAGATGTTTAAAAAAATTCTAATAATTTGTTCTTTTCTACTGATATCCCCGCATCTATTAGCACAAAACTATCCCAATAAACCCATTCGGTTTGTGATTCCATTTCCACCTGGTGGAGCTACCGATATTATCGGTCGTATTATTTCTATGGAACTAACGAAAACTTTAGGGCAGCAAGTGGTAGCTGATAATCGCGGCGGCAGTAGTGGCAATATCGGTGCAGATATTGTGGCAAAGTCACCTAGCGATGGTTACACACTATTGATGGGGGCGATGACATCTCATGCGATTAATGCAAGTTTAGAAAAAGCGACAATTCGGTATGACCTCGAAAAAGATCTCATTCCCATTTCCGTTGTTGGGGTAGTACCGATGGTAATTGTTGTGAATCCAAAGTTACCGGTTTATAACTTAAAAGATTTTATAAATTACGCAAAGGCCAATCCTGGGAGAGTGACATTTGCCTCATCTGGAGCTGGAGCCCCTCAACGACTTGCCATGGAGATGCTCAAAAATATGACACAAATTGATATCTTACATGTCCCTTATCGAGGTAGTGGTCCCGCAATGACTGATTTAGTAGGTGGACAGGTCTTAAGTATGTCTGAGACCTTGCCAGCATGTCAGCAATTTATTGAGTCCAAACAATTGAGACCACTTGCTGTAACGACGGCCAGCCGCCTCAAACCAATTCCGGAGGTACCGACGATTTCTGAGGCTTTAGGAATTCCGAACTTTGATGTGGTTTCGATGTTTGGAGTTATGGCACCATCAGGAACGCCCCCTTCGATTATTCAGCGGATTAGTGATGATCTTAAAACGATCTTACAAAAGCCTGACGTGCAAGAAAGAATGATGGCAGCAGGTGTTTTTGTCAATTACATGAACCCTAAAGATTCATCTACCAAGTTACACCAAGAAGTCGCAATGTGGGGTAAAGTTATAAGTGAGTCACACGTTACCTCAGATTAATGATGGTTGAAGTCAACAAGGAGTTTTTATGCCAAATAATCCCGAAAAAAATGTCGATTTAGTTGAGCGTATGGAAAAGTTTTTAATTCCCGCTGGTAACTTGATGGTTTCGGTTTTTCACCATATTGCACTTTTTGTGATTGGTTTAGCAACCGTGTGGTCAGCGAGTTTTGCTGTGCTAGATATGTTCAAGAAATCACATGCCTCTATTGAGGACTTATTACTACTATTTATTTATCTTGAAATTGGTGCCATGGTCGGTATTTACTTCAAAACCAATCACATGCCTGTAAGATTTTTAATCTATCTAGCGATTACTGCAGTAACAAGGTTAATTATTGACATTGTTAATGTGAAGCACGAAGCATCAATGGAAGTGATGTTTTTGGGAGGTGCGATTTTAATTTTGGCTTTAGCGAATCTGGTTGTTCGTTATGCCTCTTATAAATTTCCATCTAAAGTAAATATTGAAGAGGATTAATGCATTGGCTAAATTCAGTAAAGCGCTTGAGAGATGGAATGAAAGATTTTCAATACAGAATTATTTATTTGGAAAAAATGCAAATCACTATTTAGTCACGCAAAAGGGGCATTTAAAACCTGGTAAAGCATTAGTTATTGCAGATGGTGAAGGAAGAAATAGTGTTTGGTTAGCACAGCAAGGTTTATCTGTTGAAGCTTTTGATTTTTCTCCTATTGCTATTGAAAAAGCAAAGAAACTTGCTTTAGAAAAAGGCGCTAATGTCAATTTTATTTGTAGTGATTGGCAGTCATTTGCTTGGGAGAAAAATGCTTACGATTATGTAGTGGGTATTTTTTTCCAGTTTGCTGATCCAGAAGAAAGGCAAGCCTTATTTGCTTTGATGGACCAAAGTCTGAAGTCTGGTGGCTTGATGATTATTCAGGGGTATGGTGAAAATCAGTTGCAATACAACACTGGTGGGCCAGGAGTATTAGAAAATTTATATACCGAGAAATTGTTAAAAACTTCTTTTCCAAATTATGAAGTCATCGATTCCTCCACCTATGAAAAAGAAATAGAAGAGGGTGATGGACACGCGGGAATGTCAGCACTAGTTGGTTTTGTAGGTAAAAAACTTTAATTTAAGCCCATAAATGATGCAATTGATAAGTATTAAATAAGTTATTACTTATTTAATAAAAATCAAATTTATCAGCTAAAGCTTGATCTATCAAAAATAAATATTTCAAATCAAACTTATAATGAGGTTTGAATTTATAACTTAATCCTTAACCATACATATGTCTTTAAGTAATACATCTTCTGAAATTCAACAAGCAGTCGCCAATCAAAATACACATGACGTAACAAGCATGAGCTGTGATTTGTTGATTGTTGGTGCTGGCTTAGCAGGATTAACTGTCGCATTGCAAGTTGCACAATCCCGCAAAGTGATTGTGCTAGCTAAGCGTGAACTAACTGAAGCTGCAACGGCTTGGGCTCAGGGCGGTATTGTTGGTGTGCTTGACGAAAAAGATAGCTTTGAGTCCCATGTGGGGGATACTTTAGAGGCAGGAGCAGGTATCGTATCTGAGGCTACTGCAAGATTTATTACTGAAAATTCTCATGAAGCCATAGAATGGCTTGTAAAGCAGGATGTAGCTTTCACACAAGATCCTGATGGACCTCTTGGTCTTCATTTAACAAGAGAGGGCGGGCATACTCATCGTCGTATTGCTCATGCTGCAGATGCCACTGGAAAAGCGATACATATAGCTCTTTTAGAAAAAGCTAAGGCGCATCCAAATATTCAGCTTTTTGAAAATTGGGTCGCGGTTGATTTGATAACCCAACGTCATTTAAAAGATATTAAGAGTCAAGATTATAAAAAAAGTGTTTTAAAAGATCGTTGTTATGGCGTGTATGCTTTAGATATGAAGCATAACAATGTTGTTGCAATAACAAGTAATGATGTTGTTCTTGCAACTGGAGGTGTTGGTAAAGTCTATAAATACACTTCTAATCCAGATACATCAACGGGTGATGGTATTGCAATGGCTTACCGTGCCGGTTGTCGCGTAGGCAATATGGAGTTCATCCAATTCCACCCAACGTGCCTTTACCATCCTCAAGAAAGAAGTTTCTTGATTACCGAGGCTTTGCGTGGAGAGGGTGCTTATTTAAAGTTACCTAATGGTTATCGTTTTATGGCTGACCATGATGAGCGTCTTGAACTTGCTCCTAGAGATATTGTTGCGCGAGCCATCGACTTTGAGATTAAAAAGCATGGTATTGATTATGTTTTACTCGACGGAACTCATTTGGGCGCAGAGTTTTTAAAAGAGCATTTCCCAACAATTTATTCCCGTTGTTTGGCTGTTGGAATTGATATTACCAAAGAAGGTATTCCAGTGGTGCCTGCTGCACATTACACCTGTGGGGGTGTTGTAACTGACTTAAATGGACAAACAGATTTACCGCATCTCTATTCAGCTGGTGAAGCAACTTATACAGGTTTACATGGTGCAAATCGTTTGGCGAGTAATTCATTGTTGGAATGCGTTGTTATTGGAAAAGCTACTGCCGATAAAATTACCGAAAATAAAATTGAGCCTATTCCAGAAGTTAAGCCTTGGGATGATAGTCAGGTTGAGGATGCTGATGAGCAAGTTGTGATTGCTCATAATTGGGATGAGCTTAGATCTTTAATGTGGAATTATGTTGGGATTGTTAGAACCACAAAAAGATTAGAAAGAGCTCTGCATCGCATTGAATTACTTAAACAAGAGGTGCACGACTATTACTCAAATTTCCACGTTAATCGAGATTTGATTGAACTCAGAAACTTGATTGTTTGCGCAGAATTAATAGTTAGGTCTGCCTTAGAGAGAAAAGAAAGTCGTGGGCTGCACTATAGTCGTGATTATCCACAGACTTTTGCAATGTCCTACCCAACTATTCTCACTCCTAAGCGTTAATTAAATGCGTTCTAAAACACGTAAAGAGTAATCGACTGCGATAACGTCTTTAGTTAGGGCTCCGACAGAAATACGATCAACACCTGTCATTGCTATTTCACGCAGTTTGGACATTTCAACACCACCTGAAACTTCAAGTTCTGCACGATTACGATTGATTTCGACGGCTTTACGCATATCTTCAATTGAAAAATCATCAATTAGGATGTGTTCAGCACCACCCGCAAGTGCTTCTTCCAACTCAGCAATGGATTCGACTTCGATTTGAATCATTACTCCAGAGTTAAGAGCTTTAGCATTGTCTAGAGCTGCTTTGATACTCCCAGCAGCAACGATATGATTTTCTTTAATGAGTATTCCGTCCCATAATGCTAAACGGTGATTTTTTCCACCACCAACACGAACTGCATATTTTTGAGCTTGGCGAAGACCAGGGATTGTTTTACGTGTTTCTAAAATTTTGCAACCTTTAGGATTAGCGTTTATGCCTGCAATAGCATCAACATATACTTTTGTTGAAGATGCTGTCCAAGAAAGCATTTGTAAAAAATTAAGTGCTGATCGCTCAGCAGATAAGAGGGCTCTTGCATTAGATTCGATTTCGCACACGGGAGTATTTTTAATCATTAATTCCCCCTCAGCGTAATTCCACTGAATTGTTGCTTGTGGGTCCAGAGATTTAACACAAAGTTCAAACCAAGCCTGACCACAAATAATGGCGCCGCCTTGCTTAATGACGACATGCGCTTTTACGCGTTCATCCGCAGGAACGAGTTGTGCAGTCCAATCCACAGTACCAATATCCTCGAGTAAAGCATCTTGCACGTTACGAGAAAGAGCTTGTTTCAAAGACTCATTAAATTCAAACATATTTTTCCTTTGTGATTTATTGTTAGGCTGCACCGATATTTTTTACAAAGCCATGTTGTGCTTTTGCTAACAATTCCGGATTATTTTTTGTGAAGTCCAACATACGTTCAATACAATTTTGTGCTTTTGAACGAATTGATTCTTCTACTTGGATTTCGCCTGTTTGGTTTTCTAAACAGCTTAAAATATTGGCGAGTCCGTTCATCGCCATCCATGGGCAGTTTGCACAGCTCTTACAAGTGGCGCTCTGTCCAGCTGTTGGAGCCTCAATTAAAACTTTATGAGGCGCTAGTTGTCGCATGCGATGCAAAATACCTTGGTCTGTAGCTACGATATATTCAGTCGCATCACCATCAACAACTGCTTTTAACATAGCTGAGGTAGAACCTACTACATCTGCCATAGCAACCACTGCGGCTGGAGATTCTGGGTGGACCAAAACCTTAGCATTGGGGTGATTTTTTCTCAAAGCTTCTAATTCTATGGCTTTAAATTCATCATGAACAATACAAGCTCCATCCCAAAGAATCATATCAGCGCCAGTTTGATCTTGAATATAGCGTCCTAAATGACGATCAGGAGCCCACAAGATTTTTTTACCTTCTTCTTTCAGTTGGTGAACGATAGCTAAAGCGCAAGAGCTTGTTACCATCCAATCTGCTTTAGCTTTGACTGCAGCACTCGTATTTGCGTAGACAACAACTGTTCTATCAGGGTGTGCATTACAAAACTCTTCAAAAGTGTCGATAGGGCAACCAAGGTCTAAAGAGCAAGTTGCGTCAATATCGGGCATAAAGACTCTTTTTTCAGGGGATAGGATTTTGGAGCTTTCGCCCATAAACCTTACTCCGGCAACAATGAGTTCTTTTGCTGCGTGTTCGCGACCAAATCTTGCCATTTCAAGGGAGTCGGCAACAATTCCACCAGTTTCAAGGGCGAGATCTTGAATATCACCATCCACGTAATAATGAGCCACTATGACAGCATTACGGGCTTTTAAAAGAGCGCGAATCTTATTTTTAGTTATTTCTTTCTCAGCAGAAGTTAAGGGAGTAGGAACTTTGGCCCAAGCACTGGCAATACAAGTAGGGCCATCTACAGTAGGGAGTGAAAATTCGTAACTTTTAACAGGAGTATTCATAATTTGTGTAATTTGCTACATTGAGATGTACATTATCGAAGAATTTACCATTCTCGTACAAAATTTTGACATTTTGTGTTTACGACCCTGTTAGAATGACGAGCGGAGGATGTTACATGCAACGAATGATGCTTTTAGCCAAATTGCACCGTGTGACGGTGACTGAGGCAGACTTAAATTACGAAGGTTCCTGTGGAATCGATGAAGACTTGTTGGAAGCTGCCAATATGCGAGAGTTTGAGCAGATTGAGCTTTACAACATCAATAATGGTGAGCGTTTCTCTACTTACATCATTAAGGCAAAAAGAGGTTCCGGGATTATTTCTCTTAATGGAGCTGCTGCCAGAAAAGCGCATGTAGGAGATCCCTTGATTATTTGTACGTATGGATTGGTACAAGAAACAGATTTAGACCAATACCAACCAAAGATTGTTTTGGTCAACGAGTGCAATCAAATCAAAGAAATTAAAGCGATAACCCGTTAAAAAGGAAGCTTAGCGTCAGGTTTCGCCGCTAAAAGTGCCTTTTTGAATGCTTCTTGAATTCTTTCAATGGCATTTTGGTTATCTGCTTCAAATCGCATCACAACAACAGGTGTGGTGTTAGAAGGTCTTGCTAATCCAAATCCATCAGCATATTCAACACGAATACCATCGATGGTATTGACTGAGATTGCGTCTTCAAACTTTGCGTTTGCTTTCACTTCCTCAAGAATTCTAAAAGGCTCACCCTCATCACAAGCCATTTGTAATTCTGGAGTACAAATAGCATTTGGTAAGTCTAAAAGAGTTTGATTAGGATTGTTTTCTTTAGACAGAATCTCTAAGAGCCTAGCTGCTGTATAAAGTCCGTCATCGAAGCCATACCAACGGTCTTTGAAAAAGATATGCCCACTCATTTCTCCTGCAAGTGGGGCGCCAGTTTCTTTTAGTTTTGCTTTGACTAAAGAGTGGCCTGTTTTCCACATCAGTGGTTTTCCGCCGTGTTGCTCGATCCAGATTCCTAAATTCCTAGTGCACTTTACATCGTAAATAATTTGCGCACCTGGATTACGAGATAGAACATCTTTAGCATAGAGCATCATTTGCCTATCAGGAAAAATCACTGAACCATCTTTTGTAACCACTCCAAGGCGATCGGCATCACCATCAAATGCAAGGCCAATTTCATTATCAGAGCTTGCTAATTTATCCATGAGGTCATGTAAATTTTCAACATGAGCGGGATCTGGGTGATGGTTAGGGAAATTTCCATCTACTTCACAGAACATTTCTTCGACTTCACAACCTAATGCTCTAAACAGTTTTCCAGCAAAGGCTCCACCAACACCGTTACCACAATCAACGGCAATTTTCATAGGTCTCGCTAGTTTGATATCACTCGTAATTCTCTCTAAATAGCTTGGGAAAATATCAAATTCAGAACGTGTTGCTGGAGATGTTGCGGCAAATTTCTTATCAATAATACGTTGGTAGAGGGCTTTAATTTGATCTCCATAAATAGCTTTTCTCCCGAGTACCATCTTAAATCCATTGTAATTTGGCGGGTTATGACTTCCTGTAATCATGATGCCGGAAGTGGCTTCTTGTCCGTTAATGGAGATACAAGTACCGTAGTAAACCATTGGTGTTGCCACGACGCCGAGGTCAATTACATTAATACCGACACTTAATAATCCTTCGGTGAGAGCCTTCATCAAAGTAGGACCTGACAATCTACCATCTCTTCCAACGACAATCGTAGATTCACCTTGTTCTCTCATTTCTGAACCAAAGGCCATACCAATCAAATGAGCGATATCAGCATCTAAAGTTGAGTCGATGATCCCACGAATATCATAGGCTTTAAAAATTGAAGGTGAGAGATTAATCATAAAAATAGTGTTTTAAGAGGATTGAGATTTTATCCAGCGAATGCGTTCTGCTGTGATAGGGTGAAGTTTATCGATATGTTTTTCTGGTTCAGCCATTGCGGACATAATGGGGACTGCTAATTTTTTTCCAAGCTCAACTCCAGGTTGGTCAAACGAGTTGATACCATATAAAACACCTAAACAAAAGGTTCGGTGTTCATATAAGGCCATTAAGGCGCCAAGATGAAAAGCGTCAAGGCGCGGTAAGCCGATAAAATTGTTTGGCCTTTTTCCTGGGTAGTAATGATTTAAGTCACTTTGTGAACCGTTCCCCATAGCGAGAGCTTCTGATTGTGCAAGACAGTTCGCAAGTAATTGATCATGAAGGTGTTGATGTTGAGGAACATCGCTCATAGATTCTTGGACTGCAATAAAGTCTACGGGTATTAATTCTGGTCCTTGATGTAGCATTTGGAAAAAAGAGTGCTGTGCATTTGTACCAGGGATTCCAAAAACCACAGCAGAGCTAAAACCAACTGTTTGCTTATCGAGTCCTGCTAATTTGCCATTACTTTCCATTTCTAGTTGCTGGAGCCAATTTGGAAAAAGCTGTAATGATTGTGCGTATGGAATAATTGCTTGGGCTTTTACGGCATGATTTTTTTGGTGAAAATACAATGCTAGCGCCATTAAAAGGGGTTGATTTTGTTGATCAGGTGCTTGCAAGAAATGCTTATCCATAGCAAAAGCACCTGCTAGAAATTCTTCAAAAACATCGAAGCCAAATTTCAGTGCAATTGGGAGTCCAACGGCAGACCAGACAGAAAATCTACCACCTACCCAATCCCAAAAGGGGAGGATATTTTCTTCATGTACACCAAATTGAATAGCTAGTTTTGGATTTGCAGTTATTGCAAATAATTTTTGTGAAATTTCATGTTCAGTAATATTTGCATTTCTTAACCACTCCAAAACAGCTTTAGCATTTTGCATGGTTTCAAGTGTGGTAAAGGCTTTAGAAACGATGACTACGGCGCAAGTTGATGGGTTTGTATTTGAAATGATGGATGCTAAATCAGCACTATCAATATTAGATAAAAAATGCACTTTTTTCGGATAGCTATTATTCTTTGTAGATAGGCTAAGCGCATCACATACTAGTCTTGGACCAAAGTCTGAACCTCCGATTCCAATATGAATAATGTCGGTAATGTTTTCAAGCTTTTGGCAACTATTACGAATTTGTTCCCAAACTTTTTCTACAGCAGGCATTACATTTTGGTCATCAACATAGATTGGATGTCGATCTAAGTTACGTAATGCAGAATGTAGGGCTGGTCTATTCTCGGAAACATTTATTTTTTTACCGCTAAATAGTGCATCTCTTTTTAAAGAGAGTTGGGACTTTTCGGCATAAGCGAATAATTCTTGCCAATCATTGGCACCTATCTGTTGAAATTGTGTATCAACATAAAGAGGACTATTCATAAGGAGAATTTATATCATTTCATTATTCAATGAATTGATTTTAACCATCATTTATGAATGTTCACAAAAACGTAAGAATCTGACTTAGTTGATAGTTGCCCCAGTAATTTTCACAGCTTCAGCCCATTTACTGAGGTCTTGTTTCAGTATTTGTTGAAATTCCTCAGGAGTATTACAAACAACATCTACACCAATATTTTGCAAACGGGACTTAAACTCCTCATTCTGGGCAAGTCCTTTAAGAACTTTAACAGTTTTATCGATGACTTCAGTTGGTGTTCCTGTTGGCGCTGCAAGACCATTCCAGGTAGATGTATGAAATCCTGGGTAACCTGATTCTGCGATAGTGGGGACTTGAGGGAAAAGGGCATTTCTTTTGAGTCCGGTGGTAGCCAATACTTTGATTTTTCCAGCTTTGTAAGGTTGGGAAGCTTCAGCGACGTTTGCAAAATACAAGGGTACTTGCTCTCCCATCACATCTGCAATCGCCGGGGCACCACCCTTATAGGGAACGTGGTTCATCTTTAATTTTGCGCGAGTATTAAACAATTCTGTCGATAAGTGACTTAATGATCCACTGCCAGCTGAAGCATAGGGAATCTCGTTTGGACGAGCATTTACATAGCTTACAAATTCTTTTAGGTTGTTCGCTGGAAAATGGTTGGCAACAGACAGTGCAAACTCATTACCGGCGATGATGGATATGAGGCTAAAGTCTTTTACTGGGTCATAATTGGTTTTAGTCATCGCTGGCAAAACTGCCATTTGGGGTAAAACTGCCAATAAAAGGGTGTAACCATCAGCTGGTGATTTGGCTACGAAATTAGCTGCAATTGCGCCGTTTGCGCCGGGTTTATTTTCTACAATGAAAGTTTGCCCTAAGGTTTTAGTTAATTCATCTGCCGTTATACGCGCTATAGAGTCCGTATTCCCTCCTGCTGAAAAAGGCACAATAATTTTTACAGGACGATTTGGCCAAGATTGTGCAAAGCTTGTGATGTTCATCAGAAGAAGAGCAAGGAAGAAAGCAAAGCGCATATAAATCCTTATTTTGAATATTGTCGGTTTTGGTGATTTTTAAATACCAAATAATGGCCTTTGAACCAAGGTTTGGCGGCTAGTCGATCTCTCCAAGGAGTAACCCTAGCTTTTGCTCTTGCAGAGGAGTTTAGTGCTTCTGGTGTTGTTAAATAATGGAGAGCTAGGCGGTTATATCTACCAGGATGTGCCTCAATGATTTCAAAGCGTCTTGTTCCAAGCCACTCTGGGCACTCTAATAAAATAGGGACATGATCTTGCGTGTACCAGTCATCAAATTCAGTTAATTCATTCTCTGGAACAGTAAAGAAAACCGCATACAAATATTGTGCTTGATCTAATGGATTAGAAACGTTTTCACGCCATTGATCACCCAGTAGGTTGCCGATATATCTAGTAAAGCCACTTACAGAGCTCAACATTGATTTTGTTAAATCACTAGGTTGGTTTTTAACGACATCGTATTCTTTCGACTTTAAAACTTGGGGATTGTTCATTTCGTAAACGGCAAGGTAATTGCGTGCATCACCATCGGCCAAGTAACGTTGAGCAGAAACAAATCCTGGAATAGCGACTCTTAATGGGATGTGTTCTTCATCGTACCAAGCATTAAATTTATTTTCTTCATGCGCAGGTGGCGTCATTTCAGAGAAAAGTATTGTCTTACCAAAACTCATAGTGTCCCTCATATTCATTATTAATATTTGTCTTACAATAGTTTAACGACTTTAAATCCTTACATAAAAAGAAAGAGACTATCCATGCAATTAGAAATTCGTAAATGGCAAACACAATTAGAAGAGAAGATTGATACTAAAAATCCGAGCAATCCACTCATTAAATTAGCCGTCATCGCCATTATTAAAAATCCATATGCTGGAGCATATCAGGAAGACTTATCAGAATTAATTAATGCGAGCACCGAATTAGGGCATCAAATAGGTAAACGAATTCAGCAAATGATGGGAGATCGTCCTATTCAAAGCTATGGTAAAGCTGGTATTTGTGGCACACAAGGTGAGCAAGAGATTGTTAATGCCCTATTAACTACGACATTTGCTAACCCAGTCAGAGATGCAGTAGGTGGTGGTAAAGCTTGGATTTCATCTTTCACAAAAATTGGTGGTCCCGGAACAAGTATTGATGTGCCATTTGCTCACAAGGATGCTTTATATGTGAGATCTCACTATGATGGTATGACTGTTACTTTGCATGATGGACCTTTGCCTGATGAAGTAGCTATTATTTTTTGTGTAGCAAGCCGTGGTCGAATCAATGCTCGTGTTGGTGGATTGAGTGTTGACAAGATTCAAGGTCAAGATGGTTTAATTTGATTGATAGAGAGTTAATAAATGAAAACAGCAATCGTAAATTTAAAAAAAATAATTACAGGTGATTGGCGTAATCCTATTGCTACAGGTGATTCAATTTTCATGTCCGATGGAAAGATTGTTGCTGTAGGTAATGTTGATAGCAAAGATATTGAATCTGCTGATGTTGTAATTGATGCCGATGGTGCTACCGCTATTCCCGGATTGATTGATTCACAGGTTCACAATACGTTTGGTGATTACACACCAAGACAAAAGACAGTAGGCTTTTTAGAAAGTTATGTCCATGGTGGTACGACTACTTGTATTAGCGCTTCTGAGGTACATGTTCCTGGTAGACCAAAAGATCCCGAGGGTGTGAAAGCACTTGCTCTTGCTGCTAAGAGATGCTTTGATGACTATCGTCCAGGTGGGATGAAAGTATTTGCTGGTTCAATCATTATTGAACCAGGTCTTCAAGAGTCAGATTTTCAAGAGATGGCGAAGAAGGGTATTTGGTTAGCTAAAGCAGGCTTTGGTGCTGTTAAGTCTCCATATGACTATGCTCCAATGGTCGGATGGGCTAAAGCTGCAGGAATGATTACAACGGTTCATACTGGTGGTTCTTCAATTCCTGGGTCTTCAGGAATTTGGGTTGATCATTTATTAAAGATGCAGCCTCATGTTTCTTTTCACGTTAATGGTGGACCTGTGGCGATGCCTGATGCTGACTTCCCTAGAATTGTGAATGAGAGCAATATTGCACTTCAAATTTGTACAGCAGGTAATCTAAGAACAGCCTTGTTGATTGCTAAATTAGCAATGCAGGCAGATCAGTTTGATCGTTTTCTCATTGCTACTGATACCCCAACAGGAAGCGGTATTATGCCGCTTGGAATGTTGTACACCATCACACATTTATGTAGTTTGATGGATATGTCTGTTGAATCTGCTATTGCGGCAGCTACTGGAAACAATGCTACCGTTTATGGAATCAATAGTGGATTCTTGAAAGCGGGTAAAGAAGCGGACGTCGTCATCTTAGATGCTTGTGTTGGTGGTTCTAAAGACAATGCAACGGATGCGATAAGAAATGGTGATATTCCAGCAGTCGCTGCAGTTATTACGGCAGGCGTTCCTCGCTTTGTTGGAAAAAGCAGAAACACTCCTGCTCCAATGAAAAGTGTTAGGGTTATTAAAAATAATATTCCTCAAGATTATTCAGGAAGTGCCCATTAATGAAGCCGATTCATGTTGCTATTGTTGGAGCTGGTCCTGTTGGTGTTGTTGCTGCGATTGCTGCAGCACAAGAGGGATTTAAGGTTACTTTATTAGAGTCAGAGACAGTCATAGATCACAACCCTAGGGCTGCGACAACTCACCCATCTACATTAGAGTTTATTGATCGTGTGGGATTGATTGATGAATTTATTCAGCAGGGTTTAGTAGCAAGGTATTTTCAGTTTTGGGATAGAGATACAAGGTCTAGGGTTGCGCAGTTTGATCATGAATTATTAAAAGATGAAACCAAGTTTCCTTTCGTGGTTCAAACTGAGCAACATAAGCTGGTATTGATGGGTTTAAAAAGATTAGATCTTTTTCCTGATGCAACTTATAGCTTTGGCACAAGGGTTACAGGCTTAAAACAAAATGCTGATTTTGTGGAAATTCAAACTTTACGAGAAGGTCAGGCAGAAACAATTCAAGCTGATTATGTGATTGGATCTGATGGTGGAAAAAGTACTATTCGTAAACTATTGGAAATTGAATTTGAGGGTTATACCTGGCCTGAAAGATTTTTGGTATTGACGTCGATACATGACTTTGAGAAATCAATGGGTTGTTGTTTCCGGAATTACTTTGCTGGATCTCATGAGTGGGCGAATTTATTTAAAGTAACAGGTGATGACTTTAAGGGTAGATGGCGAGCGGTATTTCCTGCGGGAACTGGAGAGAGTGATGAACAGGCTCTAAGCGATGAGTCAGCTAAAGCTAGATTGCTGGATTTAGATCTTAATTGTTCTATCGATTCTATTGTTCACAGAAATATTTATAACGTTCATCAAAGAGTCGCACAACAATTTAGAGTTGGAAGAGTCATGTTGGCCGGGGATGCTTCTCATCTGAACAATCCTATTGGTGGATTAGGTCTTAATTGTGGCATTCATGATGCAATGGAGTTAGTTTCAAGTCTAGTGGATATTCGAAATGGCGCTGATGATACTAGACTCGATTTATATGAAAAGCGCAGAAAAACACTTAATATTCAATTTATTCAGGAACAGACGATTGCCAATAAAAAGAGGTTAGAGGAGAAAGATCCTATAGCCAGACAGGAGCGTCTGAATGAATTAAGGCGGATTGAAGAGGATAAAGTATTGCAAAAACAATTCTTAATGAAATCCTCTTTATTGCTCAGTGTAATTAATGAGAAAAAAATTACACTTTAATAAAATTTGTCTGATATAGGATCTAAAGCTATAATATAGGACTATTAATTAAATCTTGCAATTTTAAGGTTTAATAATTCATGGGAAGCTTGGCAGAGTGGTTGAATGCAACAGTCTTGAAAACTGTCGAGGGTTAACGCCCTCCGTGAGTTCGAATCTCACAGCTTCCGCCAAGTCATTAAAAGGGTTTGTGGCAATACAACACCCTTGTTACCAAAATCTTTACCAAAATCCATCCTACGGGATGCCTTTTACATTACTAGAGGTTCGGGCGAGGTTCGATCTTGGGGTGCTCTGCTTGGAATTGTCAATAGTGCATTAAATGCTTAACCGCATACTTGGGATCGGGCGAAACATGTGCCTTGGTAGTCCTCAGACGGAGAGATAATACAAGTGTAAGAAAAAAGTAATTATTTATGACCAATACATACTCTCCTTCTTTTGCAGCTCTTCGCATCTCCTCACAAAATACGCAAGAAAATTAATCATTAACAATGTGAATATTGGTAATGTTATTTCTTTGTGCAGATGACATCACGGTAGTAAATTGTTTATAGACTGCATTTTTACTTATCGTCAATTCCACTTCATCCTGATTATTTTTTTGCTTTAATTTCGCAAAATTATTGTCTAGTTCTTTGGTGTTATTAATGAGTGTTTTGTCCCACAAGATTTCACCGTTCGCTGCAATTTTCAAATGAACAGTTTGATGAATTTCATCTTTAGCAGGTGAACCAGAACTTGCAAAATTCATATTGAAGAAATTGAGTTTAATAGGTATTGAAATAATTAGCATTACTACAAGAACTAACAGAATATCAATTAAGGGAGTAATGTTGATATTAGCGAATATTGTTTCTTCAGTTGGTTTACGAATCATGATTGAGTCTTTTTATTTCTTTTGAGGAGCTTGTGTGAGGAATTTTATTTTATTAATTCCCGCAGTTTGGCAAGCCTTAATCATTTGACTAACATTTTCAAATTTCGCATTCTCGTCACCACTGACATGAACAACTAAATCAGGATGACTAACTTTCATTTCCTGCATCGTATTTACAAATTTACTTGGTGAAATAGATTTGTTATTTAAAAATAAGTTACCTTGACTATCTATTGATACGTTTACATTGAAATGTTCCTTTGTATTTCCGGAGGAAATATCTTTCGGAAGGTGGATATTTGAGTTAATTTTGATTGACGAAAGTGCGATTAAAAACACGATGAAAATCACCAACATAATATCCACCAGCGGCGTTACATTGATTTCTGAGATTACTGATTCGGAGTGGTCCTTAGATTGGATAGACATAGTGTTTTAAATTAATAATTTAGTTGGCTGAACCACCGAGTAGAACTTTTTCGACCTTTGAAGAAAAACGATGTAAGCCATCAATCGTGTTCTTATTTCTTTTTTGTAGCCAGTTGTAGCAAAACACTGCAGGCACTGCAACTGCAAGGCCCAGTGCTGTCATAATTAATGCCTCTCCGATTGGGCCTGCAATTTTTTCAATTGAGGACTCACCGGAAGTGCCGATTGCAGTAAGGGCATGATAGATTCCCCAAACCGTCCCAAATAATCCTACAAAAGGTGCCGTTGAGCCAATAGTTGCAAGAAAGTTCATACCATTACCCAACTTCTCTTGCAATTCCTCAAATGGCAGTGTAACGGCCAATTCGATCCAGGTATCGAATGCAATGTTTTTTGTCAGATCGCCTTTGTATTCAGATTTTGCATGTAGAGCATCTCGCGCAATTTTTTTAAATGCATCGCTTGGATCTTCTGATAAAACGATATTGTTATTTGAAAAGTCTTTCCAAAAATCAGGAGATATATTGTTAATCCCTGACATGATTTTGCGTTGTTCTATCAACTTAGTAATACTGATATACCAGGAACTTATTGACATAATTACCAAAATAATAATCGTCAGATTCGTCACAATATCGCCTTGTGACCATACATTTCGTATGCCATAGCCATTCGTTGTAACTGGTGAATTAATTGAAGCCTCTTGTGCAATCGCTAAAGGTATAGCTGAGATAGTGAGAGCGAATAAGGATAGTTTTTTCAGCAATTGTGATTTTAGAGTTTTCATAGATTGTTCCATTTTTTAAAGTGAGTTTTAACGCTTGAGTTTCCATACATAGTTAAGTCGAAGCCATGATGATACTGGCACCCCATTTTCTGTTCTTGGTGAATATTTACAAAGGCTGAGGGCATCTTTAGCAGCGTCATCAAGGCGCTTAAATCCACTTGATTTTTCAATCCTGCTGTCATTGATTTTCCCATCGGCTCCAATTAGAAAGCCTATACGCACAGTACCTTCCTCCTCTAATTGCAGAGATTCGCTTGGATAAGAAGGGGTTTGACAAGCACCGCGAGCATCAATCTTAGCCGCTACAATAACTGGTTTTTCTTCAGGTCCTGGGGTAGGGGCTGCAATAGTTGCGGCCTCTCTTGCTACAGGTTGAGGAGTTGGAGGGGGTGTTTTGGGGGCGAATGGCTCTGAAGAGGGGACTGATGTCTTTTGCATTGGTTCGGGTTTTGGTAAACCCTCTGGTGCAACTTTGTGTGCTTGCTCGTCCTTAGGTTGGACTTCTGGAGTTGCTTTTGTAATGGGTTCTATTTTGGGGGTTGGAATTATTGGTGGAATAGGGGTAGGTGGCACGGGCGCAACCTCTTTTACCTCAGGGCTTGGAATTGGCTTTATAGGTTTAATAATTGGTTCCCGTTTTGCTTGATCAACTTTAGGTGGGCTAGGCTTCACAACTTGGGAGGGGGTGAGTTTTTTATCTATGATTTTGGGAATTTTTATTATTTCTATGATTTTTTCTGGAGTTTTTTCTGAAATTGTTACTTCTATTTCAGGGAAATCCGGAAGATTTGGCATTGATTTTCGGTTAAATTCATGGGTTGCCAGCCCAAAAAGTACAAGCGCATGAAGCAAAACAACCGTGATTAGGGTCTGTTTTTTTGTAGGATAAAACCCAGTAGGCTTTGTAAAAAAATATTTTGGCATTCGTACTAAATTTGTTATCAAGATTCTCTTAAATAAGGATTGTTTATAGTGCTTTTTAGTACTAAATTTTATACATAAAAAAATCAATCTAGATTATGTTACAAGTAATAAAAAATTTATATTGCAACTCTAAAAGCCTTGTATTTATTGACTCAGGGCTTAAATCTAAGATTGTGTTCATTTAAACACAGTTTCAAAAAATAAAAAATAAAAATTTGTATTTATTGTTCGAAATGATGGTACATTCTCACACAAGAACTAGTTTTTTACTTATATTTAAATTAGTGTTATTCTTACAAATTTTGTAAGAATTTTCTTACAAAAATATAGGAAAATAATGCTAAGTCCTGTATAGTACACAATCCCTTTTAATTTTGTTAAAAAAGCTGAATTTTTTGAATTGCATTAGAGAACAATAAACTTTGAATAGTAAAACAATACAAATTCGTAAGGCAGTGATGCTCAAGTATCTAAAATGTACTTGTCAAATTGTCGCTTCTTTTACTCTTGCTTCAGCTTACTGTTTTACACAGGCTCAATCAATTGCGCCAGATGCAGGTGCACTTCTTCAACAAATGGAAAGGGGTGTTCAACGCACTTTGCCAGCTCCTAAGGCTCCGGTTATTCCTCCCCCACAAGAGCTAAAGTCGTTAAATGGTGTAAAGGTAAAGGTCTCTGGATTTAAATTCTCAGGGAATACCCTAGTTAGTAGTGAGGCACTCACAAAATCTGTCGAGCAATGGATTGGCAAAGAAAATACTTTTGAAGATTTGCAAAATGCAACTATTGCAGTTGCTAATGCGTATCGTGAAAAAGGTTGGGTAGTTAGAAGTTTTCTTCCAGAGCAGGATGTAAGTTCAGGATTAATCACTATCCACGTGGTTGAGGCTGTTCTTGGGAAGATTAGTATTGAGAAGCAGGGTAATGTTCGTATCAGTAACGAGGTTATCCAAAATTACGTTAATAAAGAACAGCCGATAGGTGCTCATATCAGTCAACTCGCCTTGGATCGTTCACTGTTAATCGTTCAAGATTTAGGTGTTGCGTCCATAGATGGAAATTTAGCAAAAGGTGAAAATGATTCGGAAACGGATCTCATTCTTTCTTTAGCTGAAAAGCCAATGTTTGAAGGTTTGGTATCAATTGACAATTATGGTTCTGTTAGTACAGGAATGCTGCGTGAGAATCTTTCTTTGAGGGCGCGCAGTCCGCTAGGAATCGGGGATTTATCATCACTTAGTTATGTTCATACTCAAGGAAGTAACTATCTTCGTGGAGAAGAGTCTGTGCCGGTTGGATATTCTGGTTGGCAGGTTGGTGCATATGCCTCAGTATTTGACTTTAATAATATAGATTCAAACTTTTCTGCGTTGCAATTAACTGGACACTCAGTCAGTCTTGGCTTGTTTGAGACATATCCAATACTTCGATCCACAGATAAAAATTTATTTTTAAGATTAACTCAAGACCATAAGATGATTGCCAACCAGTCTTTGGGGACGGATACAAGCAATTATAAAATTGATGTAGCCACTGCTACCTTGACTGGCAATGCATATGATAGTTACCTTGAGGGGGGCGTCAATAACGCGTCTGTTTCGGTATTTATGGGTAACGTCAATCTTGATGGATCACCTAACCAAGCTTCTGATGCTGCTGGCCCGAACGTTGCCGGACTTTATGGGAAACTGCTTGCATCTATTAGTAGACTTCAGCAGATCGACTCCTCAAATGGAGTTTATGGAAGTTTATCCGGTCAGTTAGCTTCCAAAAATTTAGATTCGTCTGAGCAGTTCTATTTGGGTGGTCCTTACGCAGCTAGAGCTTATCCGACAGCGGAAGGTGGAGTATCTCAAGGGTATTTGTTGAATTTGGAATACAGACATAATTTCACACCGAATGTTCAACTAGCGGCGTTCTATGACTATGCTCAGGGAACTGTAAATCGAAATAATGATTTTGCAGGTGCTGCAATTATTAACTCCTACCATTTACAGGGCGCTGGTCTTGCTTTAACTGTAAATTCTTTTTATGGTTTTAGCGGCTCATTGACATGGTCGCATCGTATTGGTGAAAACCCATTGCTCACCACCTCCGGAACCGATCCAGATGGAACATATCAGCTCAATCGTATTTGGTTATCCGTCTCTCACCCATTTTCTTTTTAAGGGATAAAAAAATGCCTTCACTTCTCTTCTACAAAAATGTAATTCCTTTAAATAAGGATATTCACGCTAAATTGAAGTTAAAAAATCTGAGTAGCTTTGCTTTCAGTGCTGATACGACCGTTGTACCTATCGTTGGTTCTGAATTCATTGAAGTTGCAAAGCGTATGCCGATAGCTTTTTTACGACTTGAAGGTGGCAGTTTATTACCAATCGCTTTGGTTGGTCTGCCAAACCAAAAAAACGTATTTTTAGATGCTAGCCAGTCATGGGTTACCCCCTACATACCAGCTTTTGTCAGAAGATACCCATTCATATTTGCTGAAACCGGTCCGGATGAGTTAACACTCTGCTTAGATATGGATTATGCAGGTTTGAATGAAGAGGATGGTGAACCCTTTTTCGTAGAAAAGGATGGCAATGTTGAGCCAAGTGCTTTTGTAAATGCAGCTCTACAGATGGTGTCAGAGTATCAACGTCAGCACATTTTGACGACTCAATTTGCAAAGAAATTAGAAAATTTAGGTTTGCTTGTTGATTCAACTGTTAAGGCTAATTTGCCACAGGGTGAACCTTATGAACTCACTGGATTTTTGGTAGTTGACTCAGAAAAATTACGTCAAATTTCTGATGAGGCTTTAAAAGATCTTTTCTTGACTGGTGAGCTGGACTTGATTTATGCACACCTACACTCACTAGGAAATATTTTGGAGCTGTTGCGTCTAAATGCTGTCCCCATTGAAGTGCAAAAAGATACTTCAGTTGCAAATCCAGCAACAACAGAATCAAAAGCCGCAACTGTCGCTAAAAAAACTGCAGTACTTGGAAAAAAAATTCTAAAGAAAACGGTTAGCTAAAGAATTTTAAATAGTGGATTTAAATAGATTTACTTAAAGGGAAAAGATGCTTAATAAGATATACATGTTGGTGTGGAGTAAATCGCTGAACACATGGGTTGTGGTTTCAGAGATTACTAAACGCTGCGGTAAGTCTTCTGGAATCGTTAATGCGACTTCGAAAGAAAAATCGAAGCGCTTATTTGCATTTAATAAACAGCTTGACCCTCCAGCGCCAAACCTTCGCATTAAACTTATTCCGCAATTAATGGTTCTGCTCGGAATGAGTACTGGTATTGCATATGGAGCTGCTCCAACCCCAACCCCTAATCAATTACCTACTGGAGCAAGTATTGCATCAGGTAAAGTTGCAATTAGCCAATCAGCTTCAACTTTAAATGTTACCCAATCGACAGATAAAGCAATCGTAAATTGGAATACCTTTAATGTTGGAACAAATGCAACAGTAAATTTCCAACAACCTTCAAGTAGCTCTGCAATTCTAAATCGTGTTCAGGATACTCAAGCTTCACAGATTCTGGGAACGATGACCTCAAATGGTCAAGTCTTCTTGATTAATCCAAATGGTATTTATTTTGGAAAAACCGCGAGTGTTGACGTTGGTAGTTTGTATGCCGGTACTGCTGACATAACTGATAAAAATTTCAACTCAGGCAATATGAGTTTTAACAATAGGGGGAATGGCTCTGTTGTTAACGAGGGTAAGATTCGTGCAGCGTTGCAAGGTTACATTGCAATGTTTGCCCCTGAGGTTGTAAATAATGGTTTGATTATTGCTCGCTTGGGAACGGTTGCATTAGCCTCAGGCGATGCTCTTAAACTTAATTTTGGAAGCAATAACTCTCTTACTGGTATTGTTGTAGATCCAGCTAAAGTGAATGCACTTGTGAGTAATAAGGGTGCTGTGATTGCCCCAGGTGGATTAATTATCTTATCGGCGCAAGCTCTCAATCAGCTCCAAGGCGGTGTGGTTAATAACTCAGGTCGTATTGAAGCGACAGGTATGTCTAATCAAGGCGGTAAGATTGTTTTAACGGCATCTAACAGCATTAATAATACGGGTGAAATCGCTGCAAACTCATCCAAGACTGGTCCAGCAGGTTCTGTAAATTTAACGGCCCCCAATATCACTGTCAATGGAACCATTGCTGCTGCGGGAAATGTTAATTCAGCGCAAAAGCCAGTTGATACTGCATCTTTATTAAAGAATACTCAAGTTTCTTCAAATGCTACTTCTGTTGTGCAAGCGCCTGCTGCTCCTGTTTCAACAAATGGCGGGGTAGTTACTTTAAGCTCAGCAAATTCAGTCAATGTGATTGGGTCAATCAACGTTAGTTCTAATGGGGCTAATGGTGGTTCTGTTTCAATCAGTTCTGCTGGCAATGTAACACTCGCTTCTGCATCTATAGATGCGTCTGGCGACTTAAAGGGTGGCACCATCCAGGTGAGTGGTGGATCTGGAAACCCAAATATTCCAAATAGTCCAAGTAATCCTAATACAGTTTTAATTTCTGGATTGAGCACAATCAACTCTGGTAGTCGTCGTGGTAAAGGCGGTACAGTTGAAATTACAGGTGACCAAGTTGGCTTACTGGATAACACCAACATCAATGTTTCAGGTCAATTAGGTGGCGGTTCAGCCCTCGTTGGCGGTGGTTTACATGGTCAAGATGCAAATGTCGTAAATGCCAATTCAGTAGTTGTTGGTTCAAATGTAACCATTCATGCCGACTCTACAGCAAATGGTAACGGTGGACAGGTGGTTATTTGGTCAAATAATTACACCAATTTTCAAGGAGCTATATCCGCTCAGGGTGGATCTAATGGCGGTGATGGAGGTTCTGTTGAGGTATCTGGTCACGGCCAATTAAATTACGCTGGTTTAGTTAATGTTTTGGCTCCAATGGGCAAGACTGGAACTTTGCTCCTAGACCCAGCTGATTTAACTATTGTGAGTGGATCAAGCGATGTGAATGTCTC
>Ga0214170_1000043_pt1 | contig 58964 bp, 60 predicted proteins | sample TroBogEpilimnion_2_FD_153008 | JGI IMG/M metagenome (GOLD analysis project Ga0214170, IMG submission 153008) | Freshwater microbial communities from Trout Bog Lake, WI - 27JUN2007 epilimnion | ecosystem: Environmental > Aquatic > Freshwater > Lake > Epilimnion/Euphotic zone | place: Trout Bog... | reverse complement strand
TCCTTCTGTTTCTCCTTCTTTTGTCTTTCAGAATACTTTTCCTTTTCTTCGTCGCTGTCTTTTTCTTTGTTTTTGGAATCACTTTTACCTCCATTGATTGTTGAAAGAGAAAGAGAAAGAGAATGCGAGCTGCGCCGCGGAGACTCCAACATTGGAATTTCGTACTCTCCATTAAGGTTAAGATTGATTCCAAGCCTCTTTTCTCTAAGTCGTTTTGGTGAGAGGCGGAAATATTTTCGTTGCTCACCTATACTTTGTCCCATTAAAGTTGCCACGTCTTCCAAATCTTGGGTGCTCATTTTGTGCGTATCCAGTGCACTGATAAAGCTATGGCGAGCAGTGTTCATTGTCACGGCCTTGCCGTTGAATATCTTCTTGAAAGCTCTTTGCGCCCAACGAGAAAAAGACTCTTCGGTTTCAAACTGCACATTTGTCTTTGGAGACACAAAAAGGGTCGAGCGAGGATGCTTTTTAAATGACTCATTCACAATGTCTTTCAAAGACTGAGGAATTGGACGTTTTAGCGTTCCGTGCGTTTTTGTCGTCTTGTGATTCCTCACAAGCAAAAAGGATTCCGAGTCTGGTCCATTCCAAACAAGAACATTACCGCCCTCCTTGTTTTTATCATCGGCCTCCCTATCTCGAGAAGAAACAACCGATACGAGGCCCAAGTCTCCGCCTCTTAATGGAGGAAATCCGCAGCCTCCACTAAATCCTATAAGCAAATGGTGCGGGCTTCCAAACTCGGTTTCGCGCAGTTTTTCTTCCTTTTCTCTCCATTCAGAGTGGGGGCACCAGCTCTCTTCTTCTCGTTTTGACAAGAGAGAGGTCTTTGCTATGCGGTCAACTTCCACGCTGATTTCCTTGTTTAATTCTTCCCATTTCGACTTTACGTCTTGAAACTCTTTATTGTTCTTTGCTTCAGGACACTCGAGAGCGTGATGAAAAATATTTCGAACTGTCTTTACCCATGCGTGCTTTGTACGAAGAGCATTATCGGACTCAAGGATTGCCTTTTTTGATGCGTCAAAGTTTAAAATTGAATTCAAAAGCGGATTTTGCTTTGCTTGCCAGTCCGAGCATGCGTGCATGAAGAAGGATCTGCATGTTTTTTGATATCCTAGTTTTGTGCTGCTTGCGAGTGAAGTTGAATTCGCAATGCAATCAAGAAGTTGTGCGTCCGTAAGTTGTTTAGACATTTTCCTTTTCTTTCTTTTCTATGTACTTAGAATACTCGACAAACAAACAAAAATGGAGCCCCAAGAATTTTATTCAAGGATAAATTTAAAAACATTTTCATACAAGACATTACTCGAACTGCAAACATTACTTGAGTCTCTTTTAAAACACACACATGATCCTATCAAAGGACAATTAAGCTACAAGGAACGATATGAAAGAGTTACGTGGGAAATGATTCGAAAAATAAAGTACGGCCAAACAAATAGGGCACAGACACCACCCAAAACAATCTATACAGATTAAAAAAAAACACAATGGTATCGAGATTAAGAAGGCGAAGGGAAAAGAGAAAAAGTCGTCAAAGGAAAACTTTAAGTCTAAGGAGCAGGAGAAGTACAAGAAGAAGCAGAAGCAGACGACTGTCGGGCGGCTCAACAAGTTTAAAAACAAATTTTAGACGATATGGAGACAATATTTTTGGACTTGTTTGGAATGTGTTAACATTTACAATGGGGGAAATAAACCGGGATCCGCTTTCAAAAAACAATTTTGCAAATTTAAATGTTTTCAGACTCACGTCAGATCCATTTGTGCAGGCAACAATGATAAAGAGCTTAAATTATGATGCTTTCAATCAGTCAAAAAAAAGGTCCATCATTTTTTTTCAAGGCCTTGGAACCAGCTTATCGGAAGCACTTGACACATGCGAAGCAATATTAAATTCATTTGAAACATTAGGGTTTGTGTGCACGGTCTATGTAATGGACCAAATGCAGTCCATTAGTATGGATTTGTTAGTGGCCTCGGCAGCTGAAATGATTGAGCGCGCAACGAGATCGGATACCAGTTCCGTACCAGTTCTTTTAATTGGGTACTCATTGGGAACTGGCGTCGCTTGCTACGGTTTGTTGAGATGGTACGAATCATATGTGGATTCTTACCCAAAGGAAACAATACCATCATATCCGAAACTTATTCTCCTGTCTCCCTTTACAAGTATTTCGGATGTTACTGAAATGAGGACTCGTTGGGACCATACAAATTTGTTAAAGTATACATTGGGAGTCATCTTGGGACATAATTTTGAATTGTCAGATGCAATCCAAAAAATGCCATTCTCCGTTTTTATATGCAGCACACGAGACGATAATATTATTGCATACGAGCAATTTTTAAAATTAGGAGAAGTGAGAAATTCTATTGGGGAGTTACCGAGTCAAGTAACGATTGAGGGAAGTCATTTGGAAACACGGAATCAATTGGCAAATCCCGAGTTTGTAAGGCGTTTTGTTTAAGAATTAAAAAATATACATACATTATTATCCCACCCCCTTTTAAAATCTAAGCGCGCCTCACGATACGATTTGTAATAAATGTGTAGGTTGTCGGATCCGTATACTTTGTTTGGGTCCACGTATACCCATTGATCGCCTCATTGTATGTAATTTTTCCAGAACTAGGATTGGAAAGGTCAGCGCACCCTCCACTACATCCAACAATCTGCGCAACTCCACCGCCCACCAACCACTCCGTTACACCGCCCTGATCACTGTCATGTATCAAAATTTGTCCAGAAAATCTTGGAAAGTTGTAGGTTCCATCTTCGACAATATTGTAAAGAGTGAAAATGCGCTGATCTGGATCATATGAAACCCACGCCCAAATAAACAGAATTAAAAAAAGAATGATAGCAAACCATAGAAACGTTTGCGATTTCCAATTTCCAACAGACGAATCGCTAACAAGTCCAGATTTGGAATCTCCTACAATTGGATTCACAATTTCTTTTCCAATTTGAAGAGGCAAAGTGACAACATTTTCAATTGCTTGAGGTAAGTCAGACATTTATTATATACTTTTGTTTTTCCTTTTTACATCTTTCACTTTTCCTCCTCCACCAATTGATCTCTTAAAGATTTAATGTTTCCTTTCCAAACATCAACGCTCTTATCAAACCGAATTGCGCTATTTTCTATTGTAGTGAGTGAGTCTTCAGCTGCTCTATATATATGATTATGATTATGATTATCACGAGGGAGAGGACGACGATCGCCTTGAAGAGAAGGCTCGTTTGATTTCATAATTTTTTTTCCACCATTTAAAACGTCCTTTTCCTTCTTGTTTATTTCAAGCCACAAGAGTAATGCGGATCCAAGCATTTGAGATGCGGATGGAAATATTCTGAACAAGCTAAATTGGGTCTCTGAATGTTGTTGAATTTGAACAGGAGGTGCCTTTGACACATCGTAAATCTCGAAACCCTTCAATTTTAAGTCTTTCGCAGATACAGAAAATGTTCTGAAAAAGCCAAGTGTTTGCGATAACTGTGGACACAAGCTTTTTTCACAGTCAAGGGCAATAGAGACAAAGGAATTTTCAGCATTTGCCTCAATTACAATGAGAGCAAGCATTGAAGCTAAATACGATTTCGCCTCGTCGAGATCAGGATGTAACCAAACAAACATAAGAAGTCCGGATTTTGACGCAAACTCAAATTTATCCTCTTCTGAAAAATTTGACCCATAGAACGGAAGATGCGAGCAATCAACTGCGTCATCTTCAGTTAAATTCAGTGAAATGGACGGATCAAAGACAGATTTTGAGCAAGTTGCCATGGCAATGCACGTTCCGCTTTCATCCTTGACGCAAAAACCATCCGCATTAAAAAACTCATCGTTTGCTTCTTCAATACCATAACGAGTCGAACGATTAAATACATCCTTTTGCTTCCGTATTTCAGACGCACTTATGGTTTCAATCTGAAGATTTTGCATTTCAATTTCTCGTCTAAAAAATGAAAAAATGCTGGGATAATTGTCCAAAATGCTTAAAAACGTCTCTGTATATCTTCTAGCGGTATGTTTTGTTTGAGGCGTAGAAGAAGGAGAAGAAGGAGAAGAAAAAGAAGAAGAAGAAGAAGAAGAGAGTAGAATGTCCCAAGATGCACCCGCGGACGTCATGACATATTTACGTTCTGCAGATGGAGAAGTAGAAGAAGAAGATGAAGAAGAAGGGAGAGAAAGTGTGCAAATTCTAGTTTCAGTAGGGCAAAGAGAGACTTGCGCAAAGTCTAATTCGCGCTCGGGAGAAATTCCAAAGTGGTTTCTTTGGGACTGCACGCGAGGATCGCACGATTCCAAATATCTCTTTATCATCTTCCATGACTTAAACTGATCCTCAGTATCTCTGTCGGTCGTTTCGCGACCAATGTAATAATCAAGGGATCTAGACAAGGGGTTTAATTTTTGCGCAACTTCTCTAAAACCATCCTCTTCTTTTTCTGCTTTAGATGATAAAGAGAGAGAAGAAGAAGGAATAGGAATAGGAAGAGGAAGAGGAAGAGGAAGATGAAGAGGAGAAAGAGGAGCAGACTTTTTATGACTCAAAGCTTCTGACCAAGACTCATTCCACTTTTCGAGCATAAAACTTGATTTATTCACATCAAGGCCGAACGTTTCACGCAAAAGTTCTTCTACTGCTTGTTGATCAAGAAGGTCATCTCCCATTTTTATATATTTTTTATTCTTTGGATTGATTTTAATTTTGTAAAGGAGACGAAAGAACAGACTCTTTCTTCAACGTGCAATTAAAATGATTTTTAATAGCATTGTCAGTCCGTCCTTTGAGAAGGAGAGCCATTCGACTCCAAAGAGGTCCAAAATCTTTCCAGCATTTTATTATTGTTTCGTCCTCTTCCTTAGTCCACTTATCTTTTCGTACATCAGGTGAAAGCTGGTTATGCCAGCGCTCTCTACATTGCTTTGCTGTTCTTGTACGCATGGAGCTGCAAACGCGCGAAAAACTGAATGGAGTATTTGAAGAAGATGAAGAAGCCATAATCTGCTTTAACTGTTCATCCTCCTCTGAAGTCCATTTCGACTTATTTATATTTTTTGGCTGCTGTATAGTATGTACATGATCTATCTTTTTATAAAGCCCTGAATCAAGAAGTTTACTTAAGAGCTTTAATTTCTTTGCTTTTGGCTCCACAAAGTTTGTTGTTTTAGAGTCTGATTCTAAATAAATTCCATTGTTTCCAAAAACATATCTCTTTTTAGGACCAGATCCAAAGGTCAATTTTAAAAAATCTTGTTCTGATTTCTGTTTTTCTTGTGCAGGAAGAGGATTTTGAAGAGGCGGAGTAGGAATAGGCAGAGAAAGAGGTTGTTCTTCTTTATATATAGATTCTTTACATAAAAAAGGACTCATGGTTCTTTCGTTGCCGTTGCCTTTGACATTGCAATTAAGAGCAGCCTCGAAAAATGAGTCTACTTGTAAAGATATAGGAATTTTGTCAAGCTCACTTTGGAATGTATTGTCCTCACAGTCATCCTTTATCCAAAAATCCATTGTTTCCATCTTTTAATAGATAAAATTAGAGTTTAATTGTTGAATTTATATAAACACAATTTTTTAATACAAAACAAATACGAAAAATAAATAAATAATGAAATGAGTTGTCATTTAGCGAATGCGAAGCGTCAGGGTGCAAATCGCCTTGCGACAACAACTACGCAAAATGTGAAGGCGGCTCCATCCTTTGCTGTCGCGCGAAGAGCATTGTTCGAAATATTAAGCCAATATTGTTTTGGAAAAATAATTGAATTGGTGGAAATGCCGGCCACTGACACGCGCCTCTCCTTTTTCCATGGAAAGGTGCTGATTGTAAATAACTCATATTTTACCACTACGTCAAACGCAAATACAAGGAATCAAAATCAAAATCAAAGCAAACCCGAGCAGCTGTTTTTTGACAAGGCGGGAAGGCAAAAGTCTATGATTTCCATAGGACCAATGAAATTGATCGACACTGTCTACGGGCATGGACACAAGAACTCAGTTCCACAGCTCGGCGAAATTTTAATTGGTCTAAAAGTGGAGAATACAAATGAAAAGAGATCTAAAACTCAACCTTACATTTTTAGATCCTGGTCCATGAATGGAAAGGTTATGCTCGATCTTTTTCGAATGGTTCAATACGGAACAAAAATGAGCGATTTGGAGATTCGGCCCATGTTTCGTCAAGGAGCAGGCGCCGTGGCCCAGAAAATGATAGATGCGTCAAAAGATTCCTTGCCCTTTGAGCAAAAGGTTTCCATGTGTAAATGTGTCAAGGCAGTGGATGACATTTACATTGTCGCAAAATTGATCTTGTGGGGAAACATGAGGTTGCTGACTGTCCTTCATTGTTTGCAGACTGATTCAACTTTAAAACAAAATCAAACTGCAACTGAAGCGGAAATTGACGCTGCGTCAGATTTGAAATTAAGCGCAAATGCACTTGAGTTTGTGCAGGGAATTTGTCAAAAATTAAATGACGATTCGATTATGAAACACTTTACGGATTGCTTTAGCAAATTTTCCGGATCTGATAAGGACAAGGAGAAAGAGGCTCCTCCATGGAAACCTTACGTGTACGACTACGGATATGGTGTTAGAACGAAAATAGATGTTCAACCGTCGTCTCCAGTGTACGGTGGAGGTGAAGGCGGAGCCGCATCTCCGTATGCCCCATCGTCTCCAGTATATGGTGGAGGAGCCGCGTCTCCTTTTGCCCCATCGTCTCCTGGAGTAGAAAACGGAGGCGTAGCCACATCTCCAATGTATGGTGGAACATCTCCAATACACGAAAAAGAAAAGGAAATCAAGATTAAAAAGATCGAGGACATGAGGGAAGAGCAAGAATCAGAATCCAACTCTCCTCTTGCTCCCCCACCTGATATGTCGGATTCAGAAGAGGAACAGGACGCAGAATCTCCAATTGAGCCTCCTCCTTCTGACAGTGCTGACATTGAAAGTAAACCCTCAAAGAAAAAAAGTAGGTGGGGAGATGCTACAGTATCGCAAATTTTGGAAAATTCCGTGCACTAAAAACAAAAATGGATTTGTTTCTTCCTACTAATCCTGTCGTTTTGGAACCACTTTATGATGAATTATACTCAAAATTTCCGCTTTTCAAAAATACAATAATTGAAAACCGTATCAGCAAGTACGAGGTGTTACATGAATATGAAAATGCAGTGCGCTTTATTACATCTTACGTAAAAAAACCCAAGGAAAAACTTGAAGGGGGAGCTTTACAATGTAACATTTTAAATGTTATACAAAAAAATCCAATTAAAATTTTTATGTTTTTAGTCATTGCTTTAATATTCTACGCCATTTATGTAAAACCAGAATGGGATGCAAGAAATTTTATTGAGCCAATTAGAGAAAGATTAAATAGAGTTGGCCAGTATGACGTATTAGATGAACCACGCAATTATACTAAAATAGTAGAAAACCCGACTGTAAGAGGCACGTATCCAAACATAAATGTTAAGACATTCAAAATAAGGTTAGAAAAAGCATATCAAAGTTGGAAACCTTCACAAAATTTTTATGATTGGTTTTTTGCAGCGGGAGAATGGACAAGTTTCTTTAACAATGTTTATTTGACTTTAAGCCAAAATCCAATATTTGCATCAATCAATTTAGCGATTATTGCATTATTGTTGGCTTGGGGAATTTGCAGAGAGGTTCCTGATGATGCCCAAGCTGCCGCTCAGGCTCAGGGTGAGGCTCAAGCTTCAAGCAATAGAGGCGGAGGCGGAGGCGGAGGCGGAGGCGGAGGCGGAGGCGGTAACCAGCGACGTCTTTCCGCCACTTTTCCCAACGGTACAACTTTAACTTGGGATAATCCTAATGAGAACGACTCAAATACTTTTTTTAATTTGGCTGCCGCTGCTCAAGTTCGTCAACCTTTACAAATTGCTGATGATCAAGTTTCTCAAGTTCGTCAAATTGCTGATGCTCCAGCTGCTCCAGCTGCTCCAGCTGCTCCAGCTGGAGCAGCTTCTTCTGTTAGACAACGCCGAGGCAGTAGGGTCAAAGGCGGAGTAATAAAGAGGAGCAAAAGCAGAAGCAAAAGCACGAGGAGCAGAAGCAGAAGCACTAGAAGCAGAAGCAGAAGCAGAAGCAGGACTAATCAAAAAATAAAATATCAATTAAAACGTTTTATTGGCTACGTACAAAAACATAATATTAAATTAGAAGGCTTAGAAGGCGGAGCGCTTTTGAAAAGAGGATTAAGGTGTGTGTCAGCGTCTCTAGGCTTATCACTCATGATAATTCTTGTATTTGTAATCGGAACTTATTTCGCTTCAATACAGATCGTAAACATAGATTTTCAATTAATTTTTAAATTAGTTGAACACAAATTAATCGGACTTTTACCTGATTTTTTAATTGACAAGAGAGCAAATGGAGGCAGTTGGTTAGCTGTTTTGAGACAAATATTTGCAGTCGCGAATGCAAAAGCTTATATGTACATTCCAGTCAATAAAGATTTTTCATTTGGAGTGCATCCTGCAGTCGGTGCCGTAATTGGACTTTTAATTAACAAAGTTTTAAAAGCAATTGGAGATGGATTTAATTTCATTTTTGATCTCCCGACATTTATCTGGACAAATTCAGATACATTAAGTACTAAATTCATGGATTTGTACAATTTATGCAGTGACTTTTTATGCGAAGAAATACCTGAATCGAAAGATCTTGTACAAAGTATTATCAAATCGACTGAGAAGGTTGCCGAAAAACTAAATTTAAAAGAAATTGTACCGAAATTGCCTAAGACTAAAAGACAAATTGCATCACCTCTTTCAAGAAATGCTCCTCCTCTTTTATCTAAAGCAAGTCAAAGTTCAAAAACATTGGTCATAAAGGATGCCGAACCCAAAAAATAATTAATAAAAACAAAAGAAGTTACAAATGAACATGACATCGGCAATTGAGGGAATGAGCGTGAGTGACATGAGAAGAAACATGTCGGAAATGAGGCATAAGTTGCAAACACAAAGCGAAGATCACCCCTTCAATTTATCCAGCTTCTTGGCGAGTGGATACCCGATTTGGAAATTCGTGCATGAAGTCAGCTTGGGTCTGCACGAAAAGCGGTCTTCACGGAGTTCGCGCAAAAAAGAAAAAGATACATCAAGTAAAAAAAGTTAATAATAATAATAATGGCCGACAAGATAGTTCTCTTTCGTGCAATGCAAATTTGCATTGCCTTGGCGTTTTCATTGGCATTATTTATTGTTCTTGCATTTGGGGGTGAGATGAGGAAAGACGGATATTATCTTCCTACGTTAGGAGCAGCGCTTTGGGCTTCGTTTGCGTTTCAAGACGTTTAGAGTGTTCAATTCAATTAATTATTAAAAATTCCCCTTTTTTTGTAAAAACACAAAAACATAAAAAACAAAATGGAAGCAATTGAGCGATCAATTGAGAGGGTAAAGGCAAACGAAGGAAAGAGACGAAGGGACGAATCCGAACCTAAAAAACCTAGAAAAAAGAGGACGAATTCTGAAGATTTAGATGTAGTGAAGCAGCATGTAAATCCGGACTTGAGAAAAGAGACTGAGAGTACTGTTCGACCTGCGCAGGCAGTGCATCGGGCGCAAAGGCGTTCAGTAACAGAAGCAATAGAGGAGAAAGAGAAGGAAAAGGAGAAGGAAAACTTGATCAGCTTAACATTTAAAAAATTTATTGACGAGACAATTCAGAGGCTCAAGGAGTCTGAAAAAATTTCTTTGGAACAAGCAATTCAAATTCAATCTTTGCTTGAGTCCAAACATCTTGGAAATTTAAATGTTTCATTAGATCTTCAAAAAGAATTGAATCGAGTGTGTCGAATCGAATATGACGAGATTGAGAAAAGCAGCGACCGACTTTCTGGATACGGTTGGTCGCGGTCAAAGATCGCAACTCATATGAAACGCAAACTGCAAGACAAGATTGACGAGTCTATGGACGTAATTCAAGGCTTTATTGCTTTGGATTCAGAGACAAGGAAGTAAAGTATGCTCTTGGGTTTATTTTAAAAGTACCGAAAAAATCGTCCTCTTTCTTGTCCCTTTCCTGCGCCGTAAAATGAAACGAATCGAGTACGCTTCCTTGATCATCATTGCTATTGCTATTTTGAAAAAGAATGACCTCATTTCTCTTTATCCTGGTTGTTTGTTGTGATTGTGATTCAGTGTCGGGGTCCGACACTATTGACTCTCGCTTCAATTGTTCTCGTTCTTCAAGTCTTCTCTCATGCAAGAAAAAACTTTCATTTCTGTGTTCCCAGCGTTCAAATACTTTTAATGCGATTTGCCTGTTAACTGTTCTTAGATCCTCGCTCCTTGATTGTATTAACTGCAAAACCCTTATAAAGTCTGTATTTACATCGTGCAGAATGTCGTTTAAATCAAGAACGACGTCCTTGTATCTTTGTGTCTCCTTTTCCTCCTCCAAAATTTCATAGCCCATCATTGAGTACACTGAAGTCAACAACAGCTCTCTGTTTTTAGACGAGAGCAAAATTTCTTGGGTTCGACTCATTTCTTTTTCCTCTTCTTACTTGAAGATTGATTGAAAACATCATTCTCGCCCATATGTTTTTTGCTTCCACACGGACGGTTGTGGTTCATCAATTTCTTTTTCGTCTTTTCTCGTCCTACTTCTCGTTCTTGTCTCTGTCTCTGACAAAAATAGTGATTCTTTAGTGTGTCTTTTTGTGTATTCTAATCTTTTCATTGTAGAATGCTCTCCTTCGTCCTTCTCATTGTCCTCTTCTCCCTTCTCTTGAACAAATTTTTCCTTTCTCTTTTGGTTTTGGTTTTGGTTTTGTTTAAGCCTAAGACTTGACACATCATCTTGAAGCAAAGGAGGCTGTGGCGCAGTCCTTTCGGGTAGATGTATACCAAATTCTGATTTTGTGTTTCTTCCTCTTCCTCTACCAACAACTTGAAGATTTTTTGTAGGCAATGTGTCGATTGATGGACTACCAACATTCATCTTTAATTCCCTACTCTCCTTTACAGGTTGCTTTTCCTCTAAATTTGTCGGTCTGTTGGGTTCAATCGAAATTGATTGCAAGTTCGAGGATGCCTTTCCTATTCTCGAATCAAGCTTTCTCGCACTTTCAACTTCGGAATTAAATGATTTTGCGTTCTCAACGCCTTGACCCGAAAACTGATTGTGCGGCTTTGTCTTCACGGTAGGTCGTCTAGCGTCCTCCACGCTTGGCTTCTGTCCGCTCGATCCTACAAGCGCGGATGCGCCCTTAAAAACGGCCAATCCTAATTTTCTAATAAATCCTTCACCTTGTTTTCGTGTCTCAAAGCCAATTTTACCGGAAACACGATCGGACATGGCAGATTGCTCAATCATTTGCAGAGTCAAACGGCCTAATGCAAGAATGCTCTTGTCTTCCGTAACTAAATGTTGTTCGATCGACGGACTTTCCATTCGCGCCGTCATGACTTGACTATATCCTCTAAGGTGCATGAGAATGCGTCCGATTGCAGTTGCAATCAACTCGTTTTTCTGTGCCTTTTGCGAATCAGATTTCTCAGTAAAGGAACTTGAGAGAAGACCTCCAACTCCGGTGCAGTTTTGAATTGCTCTTGAACCGATGCTTTTGGCAATAATGTCGTTCTTGCGTGCATCTTCTACACTGTGTCCAGACGGTAACGTGAGGCCAATGTCAACAAACACCTTTCCTAAATGTGCTGCTAAAATTTTAACCTCCTCGCGAGCTGCAGGCTCCACTATAGTTTTCTTTGCACTTGATTCGTTCGACTGCTCTGGTGTAGGCACCATCACTTTTTGAATTTCTTTTAAAATAAGTACTTGTCCATTCTTTTTGGATTCTTCAGGCTTAGTCAATGATGCACTTGACGATACGAGGTCCAGATCAGTTCCCACAATTCGTAAAAATAGTTTGCCAATTTCAAGCGTCAAGTCGTCCCTCTTTGAAATTGTTTCATGAATAACGTCCTTCCCTCTCGCCTTCTTAGCAAAGTCAGTGACCTCTGGAAGAGCTGGCGCGTTTGCTCTTTTGCTCTCCTCGTGTTTACTTGGAGTAATAACAGCAGGTTGCTGGGCTTGCCTCTCCGCAAACTGCGAGCTAACTGCTGTTGAGCGTTTTAAAACGCCATGATTTTGCCTAGCGTCATGTGAAACAGTTAATGGAAATCGCACACGTTTTGTCAAAATCAACCCGTTTTGCGACGCCCTAAACGCCTGCGCGTCCGTCTTTACGTTCCGATATCCCTCGGGGTCTAAATCAGCATCTCCGTCCATTTTCATTGCCGACTTTGCAACAACTTTTGCCTTTTCCATGAGCTTTTCCCTAACTTCGTTGCTAAGCTTTAGCTGATTTTCGTTTAAATTTAAAGCCTGGTCTAAATTTTCATCTTCAGCCTCAATCTCGCGTCGTTCTACGCCGTCGGACGGTCCACGTCCCATCAACACTTCTCTATACTTTTTACGAAGAGCTGAAGAATCCATTAAAAAGTCCCCTTCTGCCTTGACTCTCTTGGCCTTTTCTTCGGTTTGATCTGGCCATAATTTCAGAGCCCTTGACAGTGAGGCCTTGACAGTCTTGACGGGTTCGGTTCCATTTCTACTTCCAAAACCAAGTTGCATTGGGTTTAATTTTGGCAAATCCATTTATACTTTCTACTTTTTCCTTTCTTCTTTCTTCTTTATACATGATATCTAATTAACTATTTCAACTTCATCCTCAAGAACATCCACCGCGTCCCACACCTTAAAATACGTAGCCCAAAAGATTGGAGATCTGTCGCACACGTTGCCTAATTGTCCAGAGGCAAACAGTTCGACGGCACGCGCCGTCTGGTCTTGCGCAAAGAGAATTTCTTCGTACGAAGCGCCAGCGAGCTCGGCTGCATCCCTCCACCATTGAAAAGCTTGTTGCGAAGCATATATCTGGTCAATTGGGTTTCCGTCTTCGTCGACGCTGTCTGCAAATTTCCATGCGCATTGTATCATTTCCTCGCGAGTAAACGGAACGTAAAAACCCGGGTCTTCATTTTCTGATTGAAACGAAATTGAACTAATGTCTGAAATAATGTCGTCTGCATCGTAGACGACATCGTTAAGTTCAGAACCACTCATTGATTCGAGTTCAGAAATTTGAATCATTTTTTTTTAATTCTTAAAGGAAAAAGACAAAAATGACTCTTGCAACAAGATACGAAGTAAATGAAATTGAAATAAGACACGAAAACTTTCTTAATCAACAACTCATGCGTCGTGAATTACTTTGGACAGAAGCAATTAACCAATTAACCGCTCAAATATTTACACAATGTCTTCAAAATTGTGTTCCTCGTGAATTAAATTTAAACACATTTAATGCTTTTGATCCGTGGGGAGGAGTTGACGTAAATGACAACTTTATGATAAATGTTTTTGTTGTGTCAAACACTAACAATTACAATAACAATTCAAATTCACTCAACGATGGCAGTGGACTTACAAATGTAATTTCTTTGGTTAACAGCACTTTAAACAACACAAACACAAACGAAAACAAATATATTTATTGTCTTGAATACGCAAACGCAAATCAAACTCTAAAAGAAGCTCTTGAAAGCAAGTCCATTACCACATCTTTACACATTTCACTTCTATTAGAGAATGCTGGGTTTCATAAAGCGTGGGCAAAAAGACATAGTTCAACTCCATCTCTATTTTTCTGGAGAATGTAATCGAAATAAAATAAATGGCGGATGTTTGTATATGTATAGAGATCAGAGACAGTGTAATATCTGGAAAGGGTGTATTTGCTGTAAACAGCATTAGAAAGGGTCAGATATTAGGCTGTTATGAAGGTGAAGAATTAACGTTAGAAGAATTCAACAATAGATATCCTTTTGACAATTCGGTTTACGTATTAGACATAGGAGATGGTAAATTCATTGACGCACGAGATCCAGAAAAGAGTAATTTTGCAAGATACATAAACTCTCCTCATGGAACAACTAAAAAACCCAATGTTGTGTTTTTAAAAAAAGGAGTTATTGCCGCGTTAAAAAAAATACAGAAGAACGAAGAATTGCTTGTTTCATACGGGCGAAAGTACTATTGGAAATAGGAGGTTGTGTAAAACGGATGGCTCACAGACAAGAAAAACACTTTTTACCTTCAAGATGTCGCAGCTCTATTTTCTCGCCCTCCAGAGTGGAAAGTATTACGTCGGCAAGAGTGATAACCCTGCACAGCGATACAAGCAGCATCGAGACGGCAATGGAGCTGCATGGACGAAGATTCATTTGCCTGTCAAGTTCCTGGAAACCCGAGCCGTGACAAGTGAACACGATGAGACGAACCTTACGAAGGACTTGATGAAGAAATATGGGATTGACAATGTGCGTGGAGGGGCCTATACACAGGTGTTCTTAGATGATGCGACCAAGGCGGTGCTCGAGAGGGAAGTCCTCGGAAACGCCGACAAGTGTTATAAGTGCGGATCAGATGGACACTTCGCAAACAAGTGCAATGGCGTCGTTGAAGTAGACGTCTGGGGGTGCGAGCACTGCGGCAACGAATTCACAAGCATGACACGTGCGATTGCTCACGAAAGGCGATGTACCGAAAACCCTGAGAACTTCATTGAACTGCCAAAGAAGAAAAAGACGGGTGCGTGTTATCGATGTGGACGCACGAGCCACTACTCTCCGGATTGCTATGCAAAGACGCATGTGGATGGGAATGATCTCTAACTAAGAAGGCAGCCATCCATACCAACCTAAACTCTTACAATATTGATCGTACGAACTAAATTTTGGGTTGCAAAATTTTGTAAGTAAAGTGTCTTCGTTTGAATCATAATGAGGAATTACAAACTGTGGAAAAATTCCAATTGAAATTTTCTTTCTTTTCCATAAAAAATCAGATAGAGTTTCGCAATCTGTTGAAGTAACGAGTTCATCCCATAATGATTTCCGAAATGCGATTCCTCCGCCATAAACAACCTTATTAAGTTTACACGCCTCCCCCTCCTCGCATGCATACGTGATCAAATTTTTGTAACTCCATAAAGACCCATCGTCAGTTAAGGGCGTAAATCCAACATAATAAAAGTCTGAGAAGGGAGTTGTTGGTGCATTTAATACATGTATAAGTTTTTTCCATGAGCAAAGAACTCGAATTGGTCCAGTAAACAGAAAGAAATAATCGTTTACTTTGCATTCCTCAGCATAGGCGCTTAGCAAAAGTCGAATTGCTTGCATTTCCGTTTGAGGACTCGCGCTCTTGAAATAAATTTCAGAGTCATGGTGAATGAACGGATACGCATTATGTTTAATGTCAATAAAATCTTCAATTTGTTTGCCTACGCAAAAGATGGAGTATCGTTTGATGGTGGAGACTGTGTTGTTGTTGTTGTCAGGAACTACTAAAGAATTTTCAATAAAACACGGCTTGTCATTGTTGCAATAAATAGCATAATTTGCAAAAAACATTGTAGAAAATCGCTCAAAGACGAATGGTAGCAACGGGTAAAATGGTTTTCCCCAAATTGATAATAAATCTTGTTTAGACAATTTTCCTGCTGGATAAAATGCATCCACAGAAAAAACGTCCATCTTTTCCTTTGCGTATTGTAACAGTTTCCGATGCCATGAAATGTAATCAATCATAAATGTTGGCCTGCACATCCAATAATTCGATGCACACTCAACAACTTCATTGTGGATTGGATGACTAGACAAGCCAGTCCTTTCTTTTAAATAAGTCCACGCCAAGCCAAAATAGTCTCCATGATTACTAATTCCAGAATTAAGAGCGCTTCGATTTTCAAAGACAGAAAAGGGAATAAAGTCAAAATTGCATTTGTTCTCAAATGTATCTTGAACGCTTTTTATTGAAATCTTCTTTTCAAAATTCCACGATAATGTGCCAACGAAATCAGCCGTTTCCCACTCTTCTTGTCTTTTACCCAAAAGTTCGTAGACCTCATTTTCAAAAATTGGAATGTCTTTATTCAAGGGAGGCATTAAAATCGGAAGCGCCCATTCAAACCCCTTGTATCTTTGTTTCGTTAAATGTAAAGCTTCGGGATTTGGACAGAGAACATAAAGAATAATTTTCATTTATTTTATTTACCGTACTATTTATTTAGAAGAAAGAGTCTGCAAAATCTTGCCAAGTGAACTTTTTCCTTCGACCATGACTTGCTTGCCCTTGCGTACTTCCCGAAAGCAATGAATGCTTTCTTGAATTGCCGTAATAAATTCTCTCAACTCGCATCCTTGCATTTCGTTACAAAGAAAACCAATAATGTCTTCAGAAGAGCTGTGGCTATTAACTTCCTTGCTTTGATTGTCCTTTTCTTGCTCCGCTGCAGAAATCAGAAGATTTCCGTTGACGATTAAGTGAGACAGCGAATGCATGAAAAAATTTGTTTCGTCAATTGTTGAAGCACACTTAATTTCGGATGCAGGATCTGGAGAGGAAGAAGAAAGACTCAGAAGAAGCGCTTCCGTTTGCTTGCGCCCGGCGTCAATGCTCTCGTTTTCCTCGTTCCACAACACTTCCATAGCCATAATTTTTCCAATTAACGAATCAGGAAGATCTTCATTCACCTTTGCTGAATGCCTTGAAATTTCTTGACAAGACCAGAATGAATCCAACAGAGAGTCAGCGTGATTGTAAAGAGTTAGCATTCTCTTTTTACGAAAAAAATCAATCTCGTTTGAAGAATGTGCATCAAAAAACAGAAACGTTTTTGCGTATAAATCTTGAAATGAGTCGGCGCAGGCCCCCAATTGGTTAAGTAACGGCGTAAAGTTCTTGAAACCGTTATCAGGAAGAGATGAAAATGCTGCAGTGACTTTCTTGTGCGCCAAGGCAAAACGGTCAGGCGTCAAGCTTGTCTTGATTTCATTGTTTTTTGATTTTGAAGACTTTCCTCCGTCCCCAACAACAATTGGATCAAAAAGATCAAAGACAATGTCTAAAAGGTTTTTCTTGAAACTGTCGCTGTCTGATTCCATAAGCGAAATGAAGCAGCAAACATTTAAAAGAGCAAAATTTCGTACTGCGAGAAAGACTCCGTCTGCCATGGATGCAGGAACTGTTGGAATAAAAACTGCGCCGGAAACTGGAATAACACTGTTTTTATCAAGAAGCATCAACGTTTCTCTCTTCAAAACATTAAGCGAAGAAATTTCCAAGGCAAGATCTGGTGATGTTTTGCCCATTGCTAAAGTAATCTTGCCTCCAATTCTTTGCTGTTCCACAACGTGATCGAGAAAAGATTGAAGATTAACGTTGCCCATTTTTCCGCTTGACGAAAAACCGCGGACAACGCGATTTCGTAGCCACGACAGGGCGCGGAAGCGGGATTCTACCTTCCAGCAAAGAAGACCCATAAAAACATCGTCTCTCGGAAGTTGAAGAGCGCGTCCAGTTGCGGCATCTGAATAGTTTTTGTAATGCGAGTGAAGATATCCACGAGCTAGACCGACATCGCTGAAAATGGAGCGAAGAATTGATTGCCCAACGACGAGCCAAGCAGGAAATTCTTCATCCTTTTTTTCCCGAAGCGAAGACACCACGTAATTCTGCAAAACTTGCACAATTTTTTCCGCCTTGGTCGTTGTCGCGCAAAGGTCGACGAGAACTCTTGCCTCCTCAACATTTGTGTCCAATCCCTCCTTCTTATTCCATTTGATTTTAGGATTAGAATTAGAATTAGAATTAGAAGAAAACATAACGAGCTCTTCTTCCAAATCGGAAATAATCTTTTGCGACTTGGCGTACTCGGCTCGTAACGTCTTGAGCTCCTTGTCCTTAACATTTTGATGTTGTGGAAGAGGGGTTTTTTTGGCCGCCAGAATTGAAGATAGAGACGCGTTTTGGCTTTCCAAAGATTGAACTTTAAATTCAAGTTCCTGAAACTTACTTTTAAACTCCTCCTTTTCATCAAAATACGAAGCACATTCAATTTTGATTGCAGAAGAAATACTTTTTAGAGATTTTATCTCGCGTCTTAACTCTGCATCTGAGCCTGAAAGCTGCCTGTTTTTAGACTCCAAAATCTCACATTTCTGTTGCGACTCGCGGCCCTTTTTTTCAGATTCTGCCTTGTCGCACAAAATCGCCAAGATTTGTTCTTTAACAGCTGAATTTTCATCTTTAACAATTTTTAGTTGCTCGCATGTAAGAATAAGATTTGTTGCTTCTTGCTCAGCCTTCTCCTTGCATTCCTCGTATTGAAAAGTTAAATCTTGTAATTCCTTGGATTTAATTTCCAATTTGAGAGTAAGAGCTTTCATTTCCGTTTCATATTCTTTTGTTTTTACATTCAAAATAGATTTTAAACCATCAGAATACGATTCGTATTGAGTTTTAGTTTGCTGCAATGAAGCTTGAAAGTTTTGATGCTGAATAGTAGAAACATAATTCGTCCAGCTTTGCACTTGGAGGGGAACACGAAGAGTTTCAATGTAGGATGAAAATTCAAAGAAAGCATGTTGGATGGTATGTAGCGTAAAACGTTCTTCACACGCTGCAACAGGAGTGAATGGCCGAATTACGTACCAAAACATAAGAAATTTAGCAATGACAAGCTGATTCGGCGTTTCCGTTCCACAATACTGAAATATTTGTGGATGAACGTTTTTTAAATAAAGTAAATGGTCATCCAAGATCTTTTCGAAAAAGGCAATTGAGCTTGGAACCTTTGCGGCCAGATCGCCTGCACACTGAGACATTTTTAACTCGTCATTTGCACCTCCGCTTTTGACAAGTTCCTGAAAGAAAATTAATTCACTTGCAGTTAGTCTCAAATTTGTATCCATGCACATTTGCAGTCCGCGCAAACCGCCCCTTCCACCCTCTGCCATTTCTTCAGAGTAGAGCAGCAAGACTTTTATGTCTTAGCTATATATATGCTAAGGAACAAAAGTATTGGGTTTGACATGATTTTGCTTTTTGCATTTTATATTCAAATTAAAAAAATAAATTTTAAAACCGTAAATAAGATAACATAACAAAAGGAATGGAGAAAATAATGAAGGTAGAGAAGGACAAGGAGGAGAAGGAGGAGAAGGAGGAGAATGAGGAGAAGGAGGAGAATGAGGAGAAGGAGGTAAACAGTTGCTCAATATGTTGCAATGACATTACTTTACAAACAGGAAAATCTTCGCTATCATGTCATCATTCGTTTCACTTGAAATGTATTAGTCGGTGGCTTTCAAAAAACAATTCGTGTCCTTGCTGCAGAAATGAAGTATCTAATGAATTTGAAAATTTGCGGTTTTTAAAAGATGAAGATGACCGAGATGAAGCAAGAGACGAATTAAATGAAAGAATTGACGAATTAGATAATGATGAAAATTATGAAAATGAAGGTGACGAGGGTGACGACGCAAGTTATAACGATGAAGATTTTGGAGGGCTTATTATGATTTCAATTGGAGGATTGAAAGAACTGGGAGAATTTTATTGTCAAGCTTGTTTTGATGTTGATGATGAAAATGAAAATGACGAAAAAAATAAATTATTGGAAGAATTTAACTCAAAATTAACGCAAGAATTTTTTGATCATTTTTGCGGTGGAGCTACAATATCTGTCCGGTTCGATTCAAGAAACGTTTTACCATTCACTCAACAACATTTTTCACATTGTTTTATAAAATACTATCCGACGTATCTTTTTTTCTTGGGTTTTTTCTGCAAATCTGCAAAAATAAATGCTTTTTGGAATTTATGGGAAAGAATAAGAGTACGACAAAACACAAGTGGATTACTTCAAAATGATTTAAGCACTAATTCAAGTTTTATTTTGAGCGTTATTCGCGACCACAATCTTATTTTGTCAGCGCCGCAAACATCATTTGTAAATTATTTGATAAGTCCTTACAAGGAGCGAGAATTAAATTTTTTTCTTGCAACAAATTCAACAACAATAATTACTAGCTTCTTGGCACATACATGAAGATGTATTTGTCCGCGATTGCGTAAGTTTTAGTGAAATTGAAGGGATGGAGAACGATCAAATTATAGGTGTTTAACTCATTAGCAATTACCGCCGTTTTGATGAAAAAGACCGAAACTTTTTATTTGCTACTTTATATTTTCTTCTCCTTACGGATTTGATTTTGCGCTTTCCTCCTCCTCCTAGCCCGCTTGCGCCCCCTCCATTTTTACGACCAGCGATTGCGCCAGGTTGTTTAGCTTGTAAATTTTTTAGTGCAACTGCTGCGTCATTCATTTTCTGGAATTTTGCCGCGATTGCACGTACGCCACGAACAGCTTCTTCCGAAAGAACATCTTGAACTTGCTCTGCTTTTACCTCCTTTAACAAAATTCTTTGATCAACAACAACCATTGATCTGTTTACAATTGCGATTGCTCTGCTACCTGTCGCTTGAAGAATCGCTTCATTTTCTCCTGATGCATTATCATCCTCATCCTCGCTTGATTCAGATGCCAAAACCAAGTTACCAGAAAGCGCCGAAGAGGCAGCCGAAGAAGCTGATGTGACAAATGCAACCGCTGCAGACGGCGCTGACGCCACCAAAGCAACAGCTGCAGACGGGACGGACGCAACTAATGCAACTGCTGACGGGACAACTGCTGCTGACGAAGCAGACGCTTGTGGTTCTTCGTCCTTGTCCAGCAATAATAAAAGGCCTGCGGAACTTTTCGCTTCCGCTTTCGATTCTGACCCCAATATGGCCTCATTTACGTCTGCTAATGCCAATTGCTGTTCTTTAGATGAAGCAACATCTAAAATCTGAGGAGGACCTCTACGACTCAGTTTTTGCAGCATAAGATAGACAAAAAAAGTTGTCATTAAAGATAATAGCTCCAAAACTTGTATAGGCGTAACCCCTCCCTGTATTTGTATTTGTTGGAGCTGGAGCCTTTCTCTTCTCAATGAAGGTTTTTGTAAATCAAATCCATTTGCGCGTGAAACTTTTTTTAAATACCTAAAAGTTTCATTTGGCGGAATTCCGTATTGTTTGTAAAACGCATTTAAAAGTTGTTGAACCACCATTTGACTTTTCTTTTTCTTCTTCTTTATTAATTTTCACACTTCAAAGCAATGTAAAGATTTATCGTAAAGGCAAAGATGAGCCATGCAATGTACGTATAAAACCAATTGTTTAATGTATGGTAACCATCCAGCTCCAAGCGTCTTGAAGTATCAAACGCGACTCCAATCATGACTGCTATCACGGCAAGCCCGGCCTTTGAATTGAAGTAGAAAATTGGTATCCAAGCCAAATTAAGAATGAGTCCAATAATTAATGAACCTCGAGAAGACTCTGACTTCCAAGTCTTGTTCAAGATTACAATGTACAGAGTATACAAGAAAGTCCAAACGATAGGGAAAACAAATTTGGGAGGCTGCCACGGAGCTATTGTGCATTTATCAAACATTGTACTTAAGAAAAACCCTTTCTTTGCTTTTGCTTCTGCTAACTCCGCGCCCTTTTTTATTGATTGTCCTTCCGCGCCACCCTTTATAAAGTCTCCTTCTTCTCCTCCTTTCATTACGTGTCCTTCTGCGCCACCGTTCATCAAGTCTCCTTCAGCTATATCTAATGTGACTTTTGGTTGCTCGATAACTTGTATTTCTGACGTACCGGAATCGTTATTCAGTTCTGTAATAGTATCATGAATCGCAACAGCAACGGAATCAGAAAGAGATGCAAGGTTTTCATGATTAGGCATAACCGCGTCCTCTCCGTAACCGGAGAAAGACATGGGAACTCTATTTATGTAACTCATTTCTTTTTTTTTATTATGTAGAGTTCAGTTTTAAGGAACAAGAACAAATTGTAAAAAAAAGAAGAAAGAAATAAATGGGAATTACTTCAAAAATTTTGGCAATTGTAACGTTTCTTTTTTGGATTGTACTTGTATGCTTTATCGACGTTCTTAAACGAGTTGAGCCATTTTTGAAGCCCGCATGGAGCGTTCCGCTCTTAAAAAATTACGACCCTAAAAATGGAGATATTTTGCTTGTTCATTACGTTGGTCATGGTCTTCACGGCATACCTATAGCCGAAGCGTATCCAACGCATACCGCGTTTGTTTACGTTGCAAACGATGGCAAAGCATATGCGTTAGAGGCAACGCGCTTTGTTGCACCAGAACAGCCTAACGTTCTTTCGCAAACTGTACATAGAATGTCAGGTATACGAATGGTTCCTTTAGCCCATTTCATTAACGCGGTTGACTCAGTCATTTATTTGAGGCAGATCGAAAAAGGTCATATTTCATCTGAAGCAGTCGAGGAATGTTTGGACTGGGCTTCGACATTAGACTTTGAAACACGAATAATTGACTCAATGACGTACGATGTAACTGTTGCGATTGGATTTCGCCTTGTCTGGCCGGACACTTCTAAATTGTGCACAAAAACGTCTAAATTGATTGAAACCGACAGGAGACAAAAACAAGTGTTTTGTTCTGAGTTTGTGTCGCGACTTTTAGCAAAACTGGGAGCTTTGCAAGAAACATTTACGGACCATTACTTGATGAGCCCTGCTTCATATCTATATTCAATTTCTTCAAGCACTCATCTTGCTTCAAAAGAAATTGTAACCCCGAATTTGGAGTCAATAGCAAACAAAGGTTTTACGTGGAAGCCCGATCAAATGTTGGTCAGGACAGGACGTGACAAGGAAATTTTATAAAGAATAAATAAGAAAAACGAACAATCAATTTTCTAATTACATAAAAGAAAAAGCAATAATCTTGTTTTCAATATCTAGGAAAAAAAAGTTGAAATGTCCGACAATCCTTATGTCGCGGTTTTGCTGTCGCTTTCGTCATTTTTCGTAATTCTCGCCATTGTCATCGGACCCATCCCGAACGCCCTGACAAACTGCGAAAAGCACCAAGATCTTTGCGCGCAGCGCAAGAATCTTTTTGCAACTCTCATGTACTGGGCGCTCGGTTTCCTTGTTGTATACTCATTTAGTACTGGCACGGTCTTTCAGTCCGTCAAGCAGCTGTCTTCAGTTCCGCTCACGTCTGGAAAGCAGGTTATTGCTGTAGCTACGGCAGCATTGAAGCAGGGCATGGCGTCTGCCACGGCTGCCGCCAAGGACGTTATGAGCACGGCGACTCAGGCGGCTGGTTCCGCGACTCAGGCGGTGGTACCTGCCTAAGATGTAAAGGGTAATTTAGAAAAGCAAGCACAAAGAGAAAGAAGAGAAAGAAGCATACATTGGCATTAGGCAAAGAAAGAAGTTGAAATCAATAACCCTAAAACATCTCCTCTTCGTAATCTCTCCCACCCCACGTTCCAAAAAGTGACCACATTTCATTATCATCACACATACTTTTTGTTTTTAAAATGTCTTTTAAATGCCCCCGCGAAGCAAGCTTTGCTGTCATTCCTGAATAGTCACACTTTTCAATATCAGCTTCTTTTGAAATCAAATACTCTGCAATCTCTTCACGATTGTGTAAGCAAGCATAAATTAGGGGAGTGCGTCCGAGTGCGTCGGGAGCATCAATATCTGCGTTTTCATTTACTAGAAGCTGTACGGCTTCAAAATTGTTTGCCTTAATGGCAACAAGCAACGGTGTGCGCTTATAGCTCGTTGAGTCGCTTACATTAACACGGGCATTTCGTACAAGCAGAAACTTTGTTATTTGATGACTTTGATTTTTATTTTGACTTACAGATAAGGCAAGTGCACTTTTTCCTTTCAAATTTGTATGATTTACGGAAACTCCAGCATCTATGGCTTCCATGACACCTTTCAAATCTCCACTCTCGATGTTTCTCAAAAGACAATCAGGGTCCTGCTGTTTTGATCGAACCCAATCTGTTGACCTTTTTAGAAGATCGTTTTGAGTCATTTCATTATTTATCAGTGACGCTTGCCAAACATCAATTGCGTATCCATTTGCTGACACAAGCGGCATGTTTTTAAAGAAATAGTGTTGCTCAGTTAACTCTTGAATCATTTTATTAATAATTAATTTTTTTTTAAATTAATTAAAATTATTTATTTACTTACTATAAAAAACTTTTAAATGCCTTTCCAATATTACTAAAGGCACCTGATTGTGCGCTTGAATATAAGTAATACGACAAGATTGCAAAAATGAACATATACACTCCAGTTATAATTACCTTCTGAACAATGTAATTTCCTAGATCTTTATACAGAGTTTGCAAATTTTTTGCCTTTTGCTCGATTAGATTAACTTGAGGAACAACTTTGTCATCGATAGCACGGTTGATGCTATCTCCTACTGCATTTTCTAAATCACTCCCCAAGTTCCACTGACCATTTGTACCAACGTTGCAAAAACCGGGACCGACCATTTCTAAACTTTGATTTGTTTTTCTTCATTTCAAATTCGTTTTTCTTGTGATAAACAAAAACAAAAACTTGGAAGATTGACAATGGGTTGGGAAAATGATTTGAACGTGGCAGGTTGTTGGCTTCCTGTGCAGTCCTGGTCAAACAGTATTGTGTCAGCCTCTTCAAGTTTAACATATGACGTGACGTGCGGAATCTTGGACGTTACAGTTCTTCCCGAACTATTAGTAGCAAATACGGTTCTTGATGGCGTCTTAGACGCGTCTACATCAGCTATTAATAGCTTTTATTCTACAGTAAACTCAAGCAGAATTGCTAAGTTAATTGGAAAGGTGCTCCTGGTTCTTCTGTGTTTGATGGCCTTTGCGGCGGCAGCTGCTTAAGTTTATGTTTATTCTATAATTTTCAATCTTCCTCCCCCAAACCCTCGCCTCCAGCAAACACGTTTTTGGAAAAAGAAGAAGAAGAAGAAGAAGAATACGGAGGACGTCCTCTCTTGGCCTTCATTTTTCCTTTTTCAGATCCAGACAAATCCTTTATTCCACTCACCGCACTTGCATTCCGAACCAAGATAAAAAATTGTAGCAATTGTTTAGGTGTCAAGACCGACATATCAATCTCAAATTCCCCTTCTGATGGCACTGGAAACACCTTTTCCATCTTGACATTTGCAACCAATTGAGACATTTGCGTCTCAGTTAAAGATTCAATCATTATAGGCAATGCCAATTTGTCATGCTCCGTAAGTTCAGTTTTGTTCTTTATTAAAGAAGAGGAAGAGGAAGAGGAAGAAGAGGAAGAGGAGGAAGAGGAAGAGGAGGAAGAAGGAAGACCTGAACTGAGTCTTGGCCTTGGAGGAGCGGCTTTGTATTGAACCATGGAGACGAGAGCAATTGGTGATTCACCAAGAGAAATTCCCTTTTCCTTTTCAAGTCTTGCAATTCGTTCCGAAAACATTCTTAACGAATTTTCGTACTTGAGCTGATTCATTCTCTCTTTCAATTCGTAATCGTCAATTTTTGACTGCAAGACAGAAATGGAAGACATGGCTTGCGCTTGAAATCCAGTAAAGGACGCCATATTTTTTATGACGCTCTGCATTAAATGAGTCATGGATCGAAGATTAGAACTTAATTCTTCTCTCGACATTGTTTCCAAAGACTCTTGTTCTTGTGCCCCTCCAGCTGAAGCCGAACCTGCCGCAGGTAAAGAAGAGGAAAAGGAAGAAGAGGAAGAGGAAGAGGAAGAGGAAGAGGAAGAAGAGGAAGAGGAAGAAGAGGAAGAAGAGGCGGCTTGAGAAATGATCGAAGACAATTCTTGACTTAACATGATTCTCTGCATGTCGAGATTGTCTTTCCTTTCAATTTCGCGTTCTTGCAATCGCATCTTCTTTTTCTGTTTATTTTGTAAAGTTTTCAAGTGAAAGGATTCAAGTGGTCCCAAGACTGGCCGAACAATAACTGTTTTGGGTTCATACGTTTTTGTTAACCAAAACCGCAAAGTAACCGGGTGGAAAGAGCCAAGAAGATGAAAGCGCCCAACCTCATTTTTGCCTGAACCCTCAAGTCCAAGGAGGCCAATACGCGATGCTTCAATAGGCAAGCAACAGGTTTCTTCGGAAGATGGTGTGTCTGTCAAGACTAAACGCGCAGTTTCAGAAATGTGACGTACTGAAGAAGAAGAAGAAGAAGAAGAAGAAGAAGAAGAAGATGCAATATCAAATTTACCTGAAACGTTCAGTGTTTGTTTGCAAGATGAAAAAGACGACGCGATGGAGCACCCTAATTCTGATTGCAAGAAGAATACGTCACCAAGATCAAGATCGAACGACTTTTCGTCAAACTCACCCTCATCAATCATCCATTTTCCTTTAAAAACTATCCGGTCAAATTCGTTCGATACAAGTCCGACAAGTCGGATAAAGGCTAATGAAGACATTTACGACCCGCCACTTGACAGGTTGGTCGAATGCAACGAATACTAAGAGCCAGCCAAGTTGCTGATACGAAAGTGCATGAAGAAAGAAAAACAATTTTGAAATGTATTTGTGTGGAGATCAAACAAATAATTATTTAAATTAAATTAAATTTATTCAAAAAATGTCTGATTCAATCAAGTGCAAGCTCATAAACTTGAAGGAGGATTTAAATGTGTTCTTATTGAACAGGGCAGTAAATTTTTCCATTTCTCAAACAGCTGTAAGAACAGACCTCGAGGAATGTCTTGAATTTTTAAAAACTCAGATTGCAGTGATTCAGGAAGCTCGCACTTTAAAAGTGAGCGAGAATACAGTAAAGGAATGTTGCATTCGAATTGAGCAAGTTCGAAATTTGAGGTTATCTGCAAATTCACATAAAAAGCTCTTACAATTATGTGAAGCGTATGCTGCTAGAGCTCTAATTCTCCATTCATTATTTGGAAAGCCGTTTCCTGAAAAAAATGAGGAAAACATTAAATCTCAAGTTCAAGTTTGTAAAGCTCAAGAGGATGTGAATGACAAGAGAATATTACAAGTGTCAGATGATAATTGTTTAAAAATTATAAATGAATGGAAAATATTATTAAAAGATTTAAGAAAGGCGGACAGAGCGGAAAACGCATCTTTTTGTTATGAGGAGTACGTAAAACTAAAATTCAGAGTGAAAAAATATGAAAATGACCTTATTCTTTTACGGCACAAGAATGAATACAGGGACTTGATTTACATGGCATTTTACAATCTTCGAAAGAATATAAAGCTGGTATCGACATCCAAAGATCTTATTGACAATATTGAAAATTACGCTTTTTATGACGAAATTAACAAGAAGGAAGCGACATTGCGTCAAAATATTCAAGAAATATACGATTTACATCCAGCTCTTTTAAATACAATTTCAAAGAAAACTCTTCCTGCTTCGTCTTCGTCTTCTCCTTCGTCTTCTTCTGCTTCTTCTGCTTCTGCTTCTGCTTCTTCTGCTTCTGCTTCTGCTTCTTCTTCTTCTGCTTCTTCTTCGTCTTCCTCTTCGTCTTCTTCTAGTTTAATGACGTCAAGTATTGATGGATTTGTAAAGAGAGGAGGGCCAAAATATTGCCCAGGTTACGGATTACATAAAATTCATCTTTGTGCTCCAAAAACAAAATTTTTTCCTTGTGGAGTTGACAAGGTGGAACGTTGCCTTGAATGCCACGAGCAAGCCATGAGAGAATATGGTGGACGAATTCAAATTGCAAAGGTAAAGAAACAAACTACATCTGAAAAAAATTCTGAGCCAGTAAAATTCAAATTAAAATGTTAAAGAAGAAAAAAGAAAAAATGGCAGATCAAGGTTTTGGCTTGTCGTAATAGAAGTAAGAGTAGACGCAATCGTCGTAGTGTTAGTGGTAACAGGTCAGTGTCAAGGAAGAAAAGGCGTCATAGCCCTAGCAAATCTTTGTAATTTGTAAGAAACAAATTTAGTAGTTCGCTTTCCTATGTTTTGTAAGGACAAGAAATAAATGGATGATAAAATAGACAAAAACGCAATAAAGAATCTTCCAACAGAAGTTGCCAGGAAAGAGGCATCAACGTGGATTAAAAAGTTAATTTCTAAATCGCAGCATTCTCCGCCAGCATTAACAAAAAATGGAGGATTTGAGCAGCAAAGTACCTTCGCAACTGAATCTGTCACATCCCACGTCAGCAGGCAAAGAAAATCATCAGAACCACACACATCATCTCCAGAAAGACAGGGCGTGGCAAGAAGAGCTTCTAGGAGCATTTCTCCCGCAAGTCCAGGAAGAGAAAGAAGCGGATCCACACTTTCTCAAGCAGGACACGCAAACACAAGCACAAGCACAAGCACAAACACAAGCAACACTGGAAGAGGAAAGCACAAAAAGTAAGATTATTGTCTTCAGTGATTCAAACGCGAATGAAAAAAGAATAGCATATATTATCAAACTGTCTGTTATAGTTAGTCTGTTTACTGCCATTCTGCTATGGTTTTTTGAACCATCGTTTGTTCAATCTGTCAATAATCAGCATCTTGTAAGTGCAGGAGAAAGAGGAGGAGGAGGAGGAGATGAAAAAGATGTTTTTTTCGACGTAAACGGAGATGTTTACGTTTCGTCACGTTCCAAAATTATATTCTGGTCTTTTTTATCCGGAGTTTTCGCGTTCAGCGTACTCTACTCCATTCCTCATTCTTCTTCTTTTTCTTAATTCTTAAACACAATTAAAAAAAGAAAGATGGATACAATAACTGCTTCTGAAATGCTAGAAGAGTTTCGGCTTATGGAAGGAACTCTATTTCAAGACGAGGAGGCGAAGCTTTTTTACCTTGATGTTAAAGGTGTGGTTCTCGATTCTCTTGTAGCTGCCTGGGATAAATTTTCAGCCTCAGACGTTCTTTTTCAAACTGCACTTGATCGATATTATGCGTGGGAAGGTGCCGTTGGTCATGAAGAAGTCGAACGGTGCATGTCGGATGTGAATAATGTTTGCGAGCGCCATTTCCATGTAGCAGTTTTCTACTCTAGGCAGCTTTACGGCAATGAAGATTTTAATCAAAAAATTGTAATTGCAAAACCAAAAATTGAGATTTTGCTCAAAACATTATTTAGACGCTTGGTTAGAAATTTGCATGTCAAGTCGGGTGCATTCTTTTCATTTGATCCCATGAAGCAAGACTTTATTGTAAGGGACGCATTTCGTCAGGCCCTTGCAGAAAGCATAAAAATTGTTGACATTGCTACAAACACAAAAAAAGTAGTTTCTGTCTCTGAGAATGATGATGATCAGGCACGAAAGGAAAAGGATGAAGAAACTTCCTCTACACATACACATTCAACTATGTTAAAAAGGGAAAAAAGGGACAATGAAGAAAGGGAAAGGGAAAGGGAACAAAGGGAAGAAAAAGAAAGAGAAAGAGAACAAAGGGAAGAAAAGGAAGAAAAGAGTAAACAAGAAATGAAGTTAGAAGAAGAGAAACTTGAAAAAGAACAAGAACAAGAACAAGAACAAGAAAAAGAACGCGTTAAAAAAGAACTGAAGCAGGAAGAGGATGAGGAAGAGCAACAAAAGCAGAAGGAAAAAGAAAAAGATCACATACAAGAACAGGAACAGGAACAGGAACAAATCCAGAAGCAAGAAATAGCATTTGATGTTAAGAAAGTTGATGAAGATTACAATGTAGGTGATAGCATTTCTGTCTTTCTTGATCATGAACAAGGTCAGAACAATCAGAATCAGAAGGAAGAAAGCAGAAGGAGCGTCCTAAAAATTCCTACATTAGTTCGCACTGTGTTTCTTAGCTAGATCATAACCTATATGTAGCATAATTGATCAATCTCTTAATCAAGCTCTTGTAGCTCAGTGGTAGAGCATCTCTCTTGTATTGTATTTGTATTTGTATTTCGATAAGAGAAGGTCTCGTGTTCAATCCACGACCGGAGCAATATTTTTTTTGCCTTTTCTTTCCTTTTGCCCTGAGCGCGCGCTACGTGAGGAAACCAAGACAAGAGCAAGAGGAGGCAAAAAAAAGGTAAATGTTACTGCATCAGGGATTCGAACCCTGGAGGTGCGAACCACGAGATCTTAAGCCTCGCTCCTTAACCAACTCGGACAATGCAGTTCGTAAGTAGTAGTACTATAGAAAATAGAAAAACGATTGTACTACTACTACACTTACTAGTTAGTTTAGGCGCAGTGTCGTAAATGGTATATATATATGTTCAAAGTTACTTTCCTTCCATTCGCGCGCTCACCAGGTCAATAAGCTCGTCCACCTTCACCACGTCCAATTTCGCATACTCTTCGCAAAACAAAAGCAGTCCATCTTGAATCTTTTTCCACTCTTCCTCCGACCAATCAACTGTTGTCGATTTGGTAGATCCGTCGGGAAAAACTTCGCGAATGATTGCTGCTCTGCATTCCTTTCCTTCCAAGCGCATCATTTTCATGTAAAGCCTTACCTGTACAATTTCGGAATCGTAAGGGGTACAGCAAGATGCTGTCTTTCGAATGCGGTTCTTTACTTCAACAACCACGTCTTCGTCTTCGTCATATCCGTCAATCTTTCCGCCTACTGAAAATGCATTGGCTCGAATGTATCGCATTTTCGTATTGCGGTGACTAATATTTTTCTTAGCTTCCTTTTCCATCTTGTTTAAAGCCGAGTCCTCTAAAATGTTTCCTCTTGTCATCATTACAGCTCTCGTGCATGAAAGTACTGTTTCCTTTACAAAACTTTCATTTCCCAATGCAAATGAAGTCATTTCTTCGGCAACTTTTGTAACTTTAACTTCAGTATCTTTCAGAATCTCATTTACTTCCTTGTCACTTTGAGCTCTTGATGCTAACTGCGCTTGGGTTTCAATGACATGTTGAAGTTCTGCTTCCTTTTCAATACATACAATCGAAAAAGAAGTCTTCTTTTTAACGTATTCTTGCCATGTATCACAGGGGCAGGCGTGCGATGTCAAGGGATTAAATTGCGGATTGGAACTTTTCAAAAAATCTAAAAAAGCTTTTTCTTTGGGCTCGAATACATTTCGTCCAATAAGCGCCGCAACTTTCGTAGCATTGACATAAGGCACAGAATTGATCCCAAGTTTACGATACGATACGATAGAAAGATTCATTTGTTTTCTTGTTGAAAGAAGGAAGAAAAAAATTGATTGGATATTATGAACAATATTACTCTTTTTGGAACTTGCCGCATTAATGGTGTACATAAAAACAATAATATTAACAATCAAGTGAACTATCCACATTCGACAAAAGAAATTATTCAAGAAATTTACTTTTTGACTGGCGCTATTACAATACCTCATCCATACAATTTTTTCTGCTTTCGATCTGGAATACTTCAAAATTCAAATATATTACTAACGACTGAACTTCAAGAAGCATTTAGTAGATCGACTCTATGCATTATTGAAATTTGTTCTATGAAAAAATACATGTGCGATGGATTTTATCTGCATCATTTAGCGGTTGATAAAAGATTCCAGTCCTATAATAATACTCATGATTTTTTAAAATCATTTGAATGTACAATGCAAAATGCCCAAGAAATTGAAGAGGATATCTTACACATTAAAAAATTAATTGGAAATAAAAAACTTATAATAGTATCACATTACAATGCAAAACTCAACGAAGAATATATGGAAGCGCGAAACAGTCTTATTACGATTCTTTCGGAAATTTGCAGTAAACAAAGTATTCCCTTAATTAAACCATCCGAAGTCCTGATAGATTACACTCAGAACGAGGTAATGACTGATGATTTAGGTCATTACACTCCGTTTGGACATAAAATATTTTCTGACTTTATGAATAGTTATATAGAAAAACAAGAAGAAATTTTATAAGGTTTGTTGTTTGTTTAACAACAACAACAAACACACATAATAAAAAAAAAAGAGACTTTTTTAAGAAAAGAAATGTCGTCGTCGACTGCCTCTACCCCTGGACTTTCTGGCGCTGCTTTAGCTGGCCTGATTTCCCTCATTGGTTTCATTCTTTTGATAATTGTTGTTGTTGAAGTGAACAAGATCAAGAAGACAGTAAATAATATCAATGAATCCACGGCTGTTCTCGGTGGACAGGAAAATGAATCGCGTACTTTTCATCTTGGTGCATCTGAAACTGAATCACAATCTATTCCGATTCCTGGTGGATGGTGCGTAGATTTCATAGAATTTACGAGTTTTACGTCAACATCTACAACAGGAAACACCCAGTTCCGTGTAGGAACTACGTCAAACGGTGACGACATTAAAACCTTGACCTCTACGGGGCTTGGAAGCTCAACGTACACGAAACTAAGTACGAGATCAAGTCCAGGCGTAAGCACCGACGCATCTTGCGTCTTGACAGATACGACTGCGTATTTGACGCTTGTCAATTTAAAGGCTACCTCTTTAATTATCCAAGCGCACATTTACTATAGAACGGTCAACAACTACGCAGGCTGTTAAAAATAAAGTAATTTCATTTATTCGGGGAAGAAAGTGTAAGTTTAACGCAAATCAAATAATAATATCTCGCATTCCCCCTTCACCTCATACAATTCAATAAAATATCTCTTCTCGATACTTACACCGTCACCCTCCGCCAATCGTAGACACGTTAACAATTTTTCTTCTGTTTTAATAAAGCAAGACCCACCTTTTACAACGTAAAGATAGTATTTACGTTCCTTATTCAACTCATATTTGAAATTTGTTGTAAAGACTCCACAAAAGAATTTTGCGTCTTGCAGGATAGGAAGATGATCCGTAATGTTGAAAAATGTATTTAGTTTGTCTTTTCTTTTAATAAAAATAAATTCATGCTTAGGACTTGTGTTCAAAACGTTGGGTCGTATCCATATTTGCAAGTATCGATTTGTTTTTCCAGTTGAATTTCCTTCGGTGTGTGAAATACCTGACCCCGCACTCATTCTCTGCACTGAACCTCCTTGAATATTTGTCTTGTTCCCCAAACTGTCCGTGTGAAAACAAAAGCCGTCAACAACATATCCAAAAATTTCCATATTTTTGTGCAGGTGCCAGGGCACGTGATGATGTGGATCCATGCGATCATCATTTATAGTCTGTAAATCGCTAAAGTTTATATACCGTGCATCGTAATAATCAGGAAATGAAAATGTTCGTTTGCTCTTCAAATAAGGTGGTTCACCTGGAGGCACTCCTCGAGTACAAGCTGCTCTAAACATCATTTGTATGTATGTATATTTTGTTTTTATTCGCGAATATCAAACTTTTTATAATTAATGGTAGACGACGGCTGCCACGGAACAATTTTTCTTTTTGATAGTAACGTAATTGAATTCTTCTTGTCTAGGTCAGTGACTTTTGTACTCTTTACCTTTGAAACTGAAGGAGTAAAAGCAGGTGGCCATGTAGACCATAGCCACGAATGCAGAGATGACTTCCACTCTTGAAGTCCCATTTGTTTTGTTTTTATAGCACTAACATTAACTAGCGATACCAAAATCTATGACGTGCCGGATCACCTCCAACAGCGCCGTTTGAAACCAGTTCGTTTAAATCGTGTCGCGGATCACTTGAAAAATAATCTTGGATTTGGCGTGCAGTAAATCCTCGTCGTCTTAAAATACTATCCTCAAGATTTTTGTTAATTCGCAATAAATTTTTAATACGCAAATGCGACTCGTCAAATTTATGTTTGTGCTCGACCCTGAATGCTCGTAAAGACTCCCGCAAAAATTTTGCTCTCGTTTTCTTGAGGTCGTTTGCAATTTTACGGTGCAAACCTAGAGCTTCATTCATTTTTGCGCGACAGGATTGAAGGTCTACGTTTGTGCCATTTTCAGATGCCAAGGCATTTTCCAAGTCCTGATTTGACTGCATAATTTGGTTTATTTGCTCTCCAACGCCTTCTGTTGTTTCAGAGGTCGGAGAAAATTCCCAAACTTCATCGCCAATTCGAATTTGCCTAATTGTTCCGGACTCGAAATGCTTCACTTCGTCCCTACAAAGAGAACAAAACTTTCCTAGTCTCATTGCCGGTGCTTGGCACGAAAAATGGAATGCGTGTCCGCATTTTAGTCTCATGCACATGGGGTCCTCTAAATCTAAAACGTCTTCTCGATCTGCTTCGGCGACTTTTGGTTGAATGAAGGACAATGTATTCATTTGTTCGATACATATTCCGCATTCTTGTTTATCTTCCTGTGCCGCTTCCTCCTTTTCATCTATTTTAGCTGTTTTAAAAGACGAAGTTGTTGACATTGAGTCATCCGTATCGTATTGTCTTTCTTGACCTCGAGGCATTTTTTTCTTAAAGCCTCGAATATAATTCTTTACCAGGAAGTAGAAGAAAAAAGAAAAATGATTGCTACTATTGAACGTATACCAAAAAATGCAAGACTTTTTTTGAATGCATTTTGGATCCGTCATCCAAAAAATCGAAAAAAATGTGTTGAAAAATATGGGTTTGATCCAATCGATGATGAGAAAATGTACTGGATGCATGGGTTGGGAGAGAAAGAACATAGATCAATTTTGAGAAGTGTTATTGCAAATAATGGAGTTTTCTCTTTAAAATACGCAAAAATGTGGGCAGCTAGTGAGCTCAATCTCGCCCCAAAGCTTAAATCCTTACGATCAAGATCACGATCACGATCACGGAGAAGAAAAAGAAGAAGCCCAAGGAGACAAATGTCTCCTTCAAAAGAGTCAAAGCGTATTGGACTTCGCGGAGGAGGTGGCGACGGTGTAAGAGAAGAATATGTCGATAAGGGAATTAATCCGCATACGGGCGGAGTTATTCAATATCTCATTAATTTACCTGTCAAAATTGCTGCGACTCTTGATATATCCGGAAGACAAATTGTGAATGCATTCAAAACCACCTCACTTAGAGGAGGTCTTCTTCCATGGGCACCTACTGAAGAAAAAAGCTTTTACGGCGGTGGTACAGAAGAACGCTTACGTTTTCTGCTTCCGTTTAACTTTGAATACGCAAAAGATCTTGGACCCAATAAACCTGTTGCAACGCCAGCATCTATGGCAAAAGGAGCAAAAGGAGGTCATGATTACTTTGCTGACATTTGGGAGAATTTAAGTGCAGAAGACAAAAATTTTATCCGAATGAAACTAAAAAAGCCATATGTTTTTGATGTCAGCATTGAAAGAACAATTAAAAATAATGGAGCTTGGAATATGACAGTGTTTTATTTAGTGGAACCGCTAACAGCACTAGCAGAAAAATACGGATTGACTCTTGACGACGCTTTGCGCATCTTGCACGACCCAAGTATTGGAAGAAATTATATGCCATTCATTCATGAAGCTTTTAACTCAACATAGAATATTGAAGAATTTACACAATTGCGCAGCACATTTTTTGTGCGGCGTATTTTGCTTCAGTAACAGAAATGACACCGTCAGCATTTGCATCTAAAGATGCTAATGGATTTTTTAATTCAACAACTACTTCTTGGAATGCATTTTTTACAATGTCCTTCAGAAGCTTTTCAATCTCAGCCTTTATTTTCAGGACTAAGAAAAGGCATTAAAGGCGATTTAATGGCATCATCAGGCATTATAGATTACACAATCGCTTTTTCAACTATTATTTCAGTTGCATCAACTATTTTAGGAACATCCGGTGTTCGCAAAGTCATGCACGCCATTCTCTTTTTTTTATTACCCAATGTAAGTAGTAGTAGTGAGTCCATACATAATTAAAAAAAAATAATAATTTTTTAATAATAAATAATGGATGAAACAAATGGGGATCAAAGATCTAGTGTCTTTTTTGAAAAAGCAGAATCCTAATGTGTTTACAACATCGTTTGAGTCTTGGATGAGTCAAAAGCAAAAAGAAAAGGTAAATGGCGAAAGAATTAGGATTGCAATTGATGTTCCAATTCTTGCATACAAATTGGCTTATATAAGTGGAACAGATGCATTAGTTTCCAGAATTCTTTCCTTCGCATCACATTTCGTTACGCATACAGGTACGCCAGTGTTTGTATTTGACGGACTCGTGCTCCCAGAAAAAATTGAAGAAAAGGCAAAGCGCGCAGCCGCGTTTCAAAAACGTCCGGCAGCACCCTTAAAAGAATCACGGCGATTGTTCGCGGATGAATCTGAAATTATTGTTGAACTGGGACCGGAAGCGTGCAAGCAGCCTAACAAAAAGGATTACGAAAATATGAAGGAGGCGCTAATGGCAACTGGTTATGAATGCTTAACCGCAAAATACGAAGCTGAAGCACTTTGCGCATATTTATGTTCCAAAAATAGAGTCGATGCAGTGTTGACTGAAGATTCAGACGCATTTGCGTATTGCTCGTCTTCTGTCATTCTTCACTTTAACACGCCAGACTGCATTGTGGTGGAGTCAAGTAAATTGTTTGAGGCTTTAGACATTTCAAAAGATGCCTTCATAGAACTTTGTGTCTTGTTGGGTAACGACTTTAATGAACGAATTCCTTTAATTGGTCCAGTAAAGTCTTTGGCTCTGCTTAAAAAACACTTGACTCTAGATAAAGTTTTAGATTTCTTAGACGTTGAAGATGAAAAAAAAAGAAGAATGAAAAGAACTTTGGAAATTTTCAAATGTTATTGTTTTGAAACTTAAGGTGTGTACACTATCTTCTCCATCCTCCTCTCCCCCGTTCTCATATCTAACCCATTCAAAATAAAATACTCAGGGATCATAATTCCATCTTTGAACACACAATATCCAAAATCAAGCCGACTCATGTATCCAGAAATGTTTGAAATAACGGCAGGTTTACCGTCTGCATCTGTCACAAGCTCAAAATTTCTAGATTGCATGCCAGTTTGCTTTAACTTAACAAAAAACCTTCCGCTATCTTCGTCAACTACAAGATCGCATCCAATCAATTCATTTTCAATCTCATTTAAAGGAGACATGAGAGAAACGTTTCCTTCCCTTAAGTGTTTTTGAGTGTCTTTTGGCTCCAAGTGCAACCACATGGGGATAAGAGGATTTTCGTCGTCTTCATCGTACAAGAACACAATGCAATTGTCATTGTTGCTTTTTAAGAAAACAAAAAGAATCTTGTCACAATTTACGTATTGTTGAACACCCTTCTTGATTCGCTCAATTTTTTCATCAAACTGGACATTCATCTTTTCCACTTTATCTTCTCTTATCTTTAAATCCAAATTCAAAATTTATTTAATTTACTTGTTCTTTTAAGGGTATTTTATTTATTAATTGAATATATTAGCTTGAAACGCATTTTTTAATTATTTTAACTACCCTTTCCATGCTTGTTCTCAATTTCAATTGAATTGTTTACGTCAACAACTCCGGAAAACGCTTTAGGAGATGCTTTCTTAAAAAGTCCAAGTTCCTGGAGATACGGACCAAGCTCCTTGTGAAGCAAGTCACGAACAGCCTTGCTAGTGCTATAAATATCTTCAAGTGCAATTCCAGACCTTGTGGACAAGACAGATGAATCGGGATCATAATAAAGCTTTGACACGCACTTGGGCGCACACGAAAATGTCCATCCAGCGGCCATCCCGTCGCAGGTAATTAAAGTGTCCTCCTGGAAAAGATTAGGCAAATCGCGCTTTGCTATCGAATGGCATAACCTAAAGTCTGTTTGTTGAGTGGCCGTATTCATAGAATGCTCCAAAACTGACATTTTAGAGTCAACAAAGAAGCCCGATGGAGCAAAGGAGCAAGCTGATAACCAAAGCAAGCTCTTCATTCCGTCGGGATTTGCGCCTCCAAGAAAAGGTTTTGAAGAATGCAGGGGCAAGCCCGATTCAGAGAATCCTCCGACAATTGGATACCTTGGCTCTAGGTTTTCTTGAGACGACAATCCGAAAAGTTTAAATGTAACGGTTGAAATTGTTCTTATTGGCGCAGGAGGGGCAACAATAACTGTGTTTTGTAACGATGTGCTGGCGTTTTTCTGAGCTTCAATAAGATCCACATCCCAGTTTTGAAGCATTTCAACTCCATCATGAATCGTAAGCACAAAATCTTCTCCAGAGTACGCATTTTCCATTAAAGATTGTCTAGCAGCGTAAGGTCCGCCATTGCGCGAAGAATTTGCAATGCTTTTTATCGACGATGAAAATAAATTGCTCGATACCGAAAATCTCCTCTGCAACGATTCGTAATAAGGAATCGCAACTGCGCGCGGAGTGTAGCTTGCTTCGTAAATTCCAACCTTAACGCGATATGGGCATTTCGCGTGCTCAAACAATGAAAAGAGGCTTCGACCTCCAGCAATTGCGCCAGAAAAATTGGTGATTGCAACAAAAATTGTCTGTTTCTCATTTACACACTGCGATGCTTGTCTTAAGGACGTAAAATGACGCTGCATCTTATCAATAATTGTAATCATTACAAGTGTTACCACGAAGATTGACGCCCACACCATTGTGGGCGACATGCTGTCAAGCATTGAATTTACAATATCCATTTGTGTTTTGTTTTTATTTGTTTGTTTTTTTTTGTTTAGGGTTATTTTCAAAATCCAAAAAGAAAGGAGTAAGGGTTTGAGGGAGGAAAATTTTTATGAAAAATATAAACAATAAACAAAATGTCTTTGCGCCCTTCTTCTTGTATTGGAAATGGCATGTGTTTATTACAATGCGATAATAAATGTCAATGTACAGAAATTTGTACATGTTACGTAAACACAAATTATGAATATAAAAAGGATGGTAAATGTTCTACATGTGATAAGATTACTCTTATTTTTGAACAAAAATGTGGACATCACTCATTCTGTGTTGAGTGCATAACGTTTTTAGACGAGTCTGATTGTGAAATAAGTTCGTCGACATGTCGAGGCTGCGATCATAATAAAAATCATACTATATTTTTTAATGAAGATCATTATTGTAGAGAAGAATGTCCACACAAATGTGAACCTATAGAGTGCAAAAATTATAGATATTGTTCAGCGAAATTACCACAATGGGTTCTAAACTGTCAGGAGAGTATGTGCATATATTGTGCAAGCGAAGTAGGACCTTTAGAATTTTTATACGAAAAAAAAGAATGTCCTGTTTGTTTTGATGTTAAAGAAGAAATAATTAAAGTTGTTTGTGGACATATGTTTTGTCTCGATTGTTGGATTCATTGGTCAAGGGCTTCTGAAGATATTCCAACATGTCCTTTATGCAGGAAAAAAATATTTTAACGTCTTGAAGAACGACACCGTTTTGAGTACTTGTCTCTAACTTTACCTTTTGGGCAGCCAGATTTTGGCTGGGGTCCTGGCTTTCTTCGCTCTCTGCATCGTTTTGTCCGAGTGTCACGAACTTTTCCAGGTGAACAAGGCCTTTTGCTTTTGCTCCTGTTGCTCTTCTTCTTCTTTGGACTCGTCTTCTTCTTCTTCTTTGGACTCGGACTCTTCTTCTTCCTTGCATTCGGACTCTTCTTCTTTTTCGGATTCGGACTCTTCTTCTTCCTTGCATTCGGACTCTTTGAAACCAAATCAATTATAGATTGAGGCGACCTTGATACTAAATCAATGATTGATCTTGATCTCGATCTTGTTAAAGACCCAGAATATGGCTGCCTAACCCTATATGGCCGCGTTCCTTCTTCTTCTTCTTCTAAATCTAAATCTAAATCTAATTCTTCTGAATCCTCTAACGCACCAGGAGCAAATTCCTCATATACAGTGTTATCAATTATGTCTTTTTTAGGACCACCTGTGGTAAACGTTGAAACATATACATTACCTTGTTGATAAACGGGTTTTTGTTTGAAAAGGGTTGCGATTATGCCCCACAAATGGTCCCTAAAGATAATCTTACCGTTAAGTGCTGGAAATTTTGTTAATAGAATTGCATTTCTGATAAGACGACGCCCAGTTTCGCCCGCGTTTTTCCCCAAGACATCAGTAGTAAACTTCGCTTCGGCAGCAAAATCCTCCATCCCAGGAATATTCTTTGTAGTGAGAAAGTGCAAAAGCGAAAATGTATCCCAAGAATAAAACAATTTTTCAAGAGGAGATAATAAAGATTGACCCTTTGTGGGATGTAGTGCAATATATTGTTTATATGATTGAGCCCCAATAATTTGTTGTAGAATCGCTTTCTGAAAATTATACTGTGAAAGGTTTTCTTTTGACTTGAAAAACTTTTCATCTCTAATTAATACTTTCAAAAAGTCATTGTAGTTTAGTACGCAGCGTCCCCAATCAAAAAGAACAAGCGTTTTTTTAGGAAACGGATCAATTGTCCATGCAATATTGCCCGAATGCAAGTCGTAGTGAAGGATTTCCTCACTGTTCAAAGCAACTGTTGTATTCATTAGTTCAAAAAAAGCTTTACGAAAAAAAACTTTAGGTTCTTTATATGAGTTACCAAGATTTGGGCCTTGGCGAGTCGTTAAAAAATTTGTGTACTTGTATTTTGGACCTACAGTGCGCAAGTCCTTGTCTGGAAGGCCACGAGCATTGCAATATTTTGGTTTTAAGTCTGACTCTAAATCTTTTTTCGTCATTAAAGGGGTGCATGTCGCCACTGCAACATTAAAATGTTCTCGAAAACGCAATCCAGGATATTTTAAGTCAAGTCTGTCAATTGCTTTTCTCACTTCAATTTGATTCGCAAATTCATCTCCCTTCTTAGGAATTATGCGCGACACTAAGGAAAGATCATTAGGATTGTAGAAAGGACCCGCGTCAAGTGTACCTGGCACGCAACCAACAGGACCGTCTAAATATATACAACTATCTTCTCCCTCATTCACAAACTTGCCTCCTACTAAAAGTAAATCATTTTGTTCATTGGTAGGATCCATTTTTCTTTTTCTTATTTAAAAATATATTATTGTTCACGCAATTTATTTTCTAGATTTAGGTCCTGGCTTTTTACGCTCCCTGCATCGTCTTGTCTTAACGTCACGAACTTTTCTCTGTGGACAAGGACTCTTTTTCTTTCCCTTCCTCTTCTTCTTGATCGGTGACCTTGACCTTGACATTGAAATCAAATCAATTACAGGTTGAGGCGATCTTGACATTGAAATTAAATCAATAATTGATCTTGATCTTGATCTTGATCTTCTTCGAGATCCGGCATCGGGGTGAAACAGTTCTTCTGCAATCATTTCGTCCGAGTGTTTTAAACCGTGCCCCGAAAATGAACTTACATATGTAAGACCCCTTCTATAGATTGGTCTTTCTTTAAAAACATACGCAATAATATTCCAAAGTTCTTGAATCCAAATTTTTTTGTCATTTTTTTTAATTCTAGTCGTCAAAATTAAATCGTCGATAAGTTTCAATGCAGTTTTACCGGAAATATTTTTAGTTGTGAATTTGTCACCGTACAGTTTTAAGCTATCTTCTGTAAAATCCTCCAATCCAGGATATTTTATCTTTGCCATTTGATACAAGAGAGAATATGTATCCCAGGCATAAAACAATTTTTCCAATGATGTCAAGTACACTGTATCATTCTTCTGCTTTTCTGCAACTATTTTGAGTGATTCATTTCCAACAGGAAGAGATTCATTTCCAATAATTTTTCTAAGAATCTCCCTTTGAAAATCAAACTGAGGACGACTCTTTGCGTAATCTCCCTTAAACAAATTCACTAATATTATATGATCGATAAAATTTTTGTATCCAAATATGCTTGATCCCCAATCAAAAATTACAAGAGTTTTTTGAGGCCATGGATGTGTGGACCACCCGATGTTTCCAGGGTGCATGTCAAAATGAATAAATCCTTCGCTATTTAATGCAACTGTTGCATTCATTACATCAAAAAAGGCTTTGCGAAAATAAATTTTTGCGTTTGGGACTGCTATGTTTTTCCCGAGATCTTCACCTTGAAGTTTTGTTATAAAATTCATATATTTGTACTTGTCGCCAATTCTGTTTAAATCAGGATACAATGAACATTGGTCAGGAAAAATATCCCTTTGTCTAATTCTTGGAATACATGTTGCAACTGCAACGTTGAAATGGTCTTTAAAGCGCAGACCCGGATATTTTTGGTCAAGTACATCAATAATTCTTCGAACTTCTCCTTGATTTACAAATTCATCTTCGTCATCTTTCGGAACTATACGCGACACAAGAGTTTTATCATTTGGATCGTACAATGGGTCATAGATTTTCTCAGTTCCAGGGACACAATCTACTAAGGGGTTTTTGTACACGCAACTAAACGACCCTTCCCTAAAAAAGTCGCCACCCAATAATTGTAAATCAACCATTTACTTTTTGTTTTTTGGTAGAAGAAGAAGAAGACGAAAGAAAGAATCGAATATCATTAGATGGATATTTTTGTGTTTGTACATTTTGTACGGTTTCTATTACTGGTTGAGTAGGCTGATCTTGAGTTGGAACTCGTAGAGTTTGAGAAGGAGGACAAGGAGGAGATTCTTGTGACGAAATTGGAGATGTTTTAAAATTATTGGTATTTGAAAAGGAAAAACGTGAAGAAGAAGAAGAAGAGGACGAGGAAGAAGAGGACGAGGAGGAGGATGCCTGTGAAGATTTTAATGAACAGGATTCACACATGACTTGTGCTTCAAGTTCTTGTTTAAAGGAGTGTCTGCTATTGTCGCTGTCTCCAGAAGGATAAGGTGATTGCATCGGACAGTACGATTTTCTACACAATTGCCTAGGATTTTGAGGTCCGAGATCTTCCTTGCACACACAGCAAAGATTACGAGGTTGTCCCTCGGCATATCCGTCATCATCAATTGATTCGGTCATTTTATTGTTTGTTTGATTTTGATTTTTATCCAAAAATTTAAAAGTATATAATAAATAAGAAAGAAAGCATAAAAAATGATGCCAAGAGTTTTTGTAGGGGGCGCTGTCGCCGCAGTTGCTGGACTCTTTCTGTATTCTACAACAGCGAAAAAGACAACAAATGTAAAACCTTCTCTTAATGTCGAGGATTTGGAAAAAATAGTCGGTCGAGATACTGCTCAAATGCTTAGTCTCGATCCCACGTGGCTAGATTTAGTTGATCGGCTTGGCGAGTTCGCACCCTTTGCAAAGGATGAATATAAGGAGGTTGTGATTGCGGCCGCGAGAGTCGTCGCCTTTAACGCGGCTCTTTCTCTAAACAAAATCAAACTATCCTTCGGAACTCCGCGAAAGTTTCGGACTCGGCTGCACGCAGTTATTGAAGCCGTACGGTGCATGCGTGCACAATTAGAGCAGGCTTTTCCTACATGTTTAGAGGATTTTGATGAGGTTGCGGCTGAGGTTCAAACCACACACAATGACTACAATAACAACATGTACTTCAACTCATTGTACGATAAGTAGGTTTCTAATGCTAAGAATGCAAAGAGAATTTGAAACCTATACTTATATGCAAACCATTCGCAAAAATCCTGCTTTTTCTTGTCTTCCTCTTTCTCTTCGTTTAGGCTTAATGAAGTATTTTTAGAAAATGTAAGAATCATTCTTTCTCCTTTCCTTTCCTAGATCTTGACTTTTTGTACGATGGAAAAAACTCAGTAATCATGTCCACGCCAACATCTATTAAAATATCTGACTTTTTTTCCTTTTGCAAGAGGGCTGACGCAAAGATCAGCGCAGCGCTAGAAAGTGCAGCAAGTGGCATAATATAGCCAAAGTCAGTTGAGCTTATATACCTGCGATTGTAAAGGAAGAGGCTTGAGAAGCAAATAAAGATTGCGAGTCCATATAAAGCGCATCGTGCCCAGAAAGAACACCATGAGTTAATCCAGGAGTGTATTACACGAGATTCTAAACGCTCTGTAAATATGTTGCAAATTTTTGAAAAATCCTCGTTTTCTCCGTCGTCGCACGCGTTGACGTCTCTGTTTTCCATTCTCAATAGTTTTTTTGCAACAATAAAAATGAACAAATAAAAGACGTGTAATAAATTTTTAAAATAATCTTTTTGATTTAATAATAAAAAACTTAATAAAAAAAACAAGATAAGATGAATAATGATTTTATACTTGCCTTCTGCTTTTCCATTAATGTTGTAGGTACAATTCTCTATATTTTCTGTTCTCGTGGTCGAGAACATCATGTTGGTAAATTTCAACATAATGTTCAACACGACGGAGAAGAAGAAAGATTAAGAGAAGAGGTAGAAGGAGAAGGAAAAGGAGGAGAAGATGCTGACGATGAAAATTCGCAGCTATCTTGTCATAAAGTAAAACCTATCTGGTGCAATACGTGTAATGGAGCATGTATAGACTCTGAAAATTCGGATCATCACGAGGACAGCGACAGCTCTACAGTTTCTGGTATTCATGATGAAGAAGAGGAAGAAGAGGAAGGAGAAATGGAAGAAGGAGAAGGAGAAGGAGAAATGGAAGAAGTAGAAGGAGAAATGGAAGAAGATGAAGAAGATAAAGGAGAAATGGAAGAAGATGAAGAGGAAGAAGAGGAAGAAGGAGAACGAGAAGTGGAAGAAGAGGAAGAGAATATGGAGTTCAAGCAATTAAAAAAACAGAATTGACTATATATCAGACATTGGTGAAGCTGGAATACTCCAAGTTTCTTTGAGAAATGGTTCAATTTTGGGTGAAGGCGAAGAAGACGAAATAGGTGAGGTTGGAATTATCCAAATTTTGTCTTTATATTTGCTTCTCAATGTGCTCTTATTGTCATTTTGCAAGGTACATTCGAAACACTCTCCTGTCTTAAAAAAGTACGGAGACACTATTTTTTCGCACGTCCAACAAAGCTCGCATTTAGTAAACTTTAATCGTTTTGAAAACCGAATCTTGTCTGCTTCATCTGAATTTCGGCTCTTCTCCGCATGGCAATTAGGACAAAGAGCTCTTAAGTTGTAAAGCTCTGTAACTCCGCCGACAGCATAGGGTATGACGTGGTCAACCTCCAAATTCGCATTGAAATTACCACACATAAAGCACTTATTCTTCTGTTTTAACAAAATATACGAGCGTTGCTTCCGCGAAGCTGTTCTGCGTTCTTTGTTAACTCTGTTGCAACTAAAATGATTGATCATTTATTGTATCCATTTCCTTATCCTTTTCCCTCTCATCGTCATCAAAATCTTTTCTTACCCAACGCGTCCGTGTGCATAAAAAACCTCTCGACTTGTAGAATTTTTGCCGTTTGTACGACATGGACTCAAATATGGAAAAGTCATCAATCAAATCATATACAATTGGAACCAGTTTTCCTTCATGCACTCGCTCGCATCTCCCAATAATTTGCTGTATACTTGAGCGAGGCAAGGCGAGAACCATTGTGTCAATCGAAGAATCATCATATCCTTCTCCTACATATGCGTACGAAGCAAACACGACACGAGCGGCATCCGTCTTGGACTTGCGAACAACATCCTGCTTCGTCCCGCCAAAAATTGAAAAAACGTCGTGTTCGGAGACTGTTTTTGAAGAATGATTTAGCAATTGTTCCCTCAAAAGTTTCGCATGCTGAACAATGGAAGACACAACCAGTATCTTTTTGCGGCCTTCTTTGTACGATGTAAGAATAATGTCCACTAAAACTCTGTTGCGTTCCTCGTCATCGGCCAATCGATTAATCATTTCGGCAAAGGCGAGCTGACCGTTCCACATTTTTGCATCGCTCTTATCCTGGCCGTCGGAAAAAATAATTTGTTGCACATTTACAGTGTGAGAAATTCCGGTGATAGAGGGAAGGCGTTTGTAAACAAAGGCGCACGGACCAAGAAGCCAGTAGATAATATGCTCTAACCCATCATTACGATCTGGAGTTGCCGAAATTCCAAGAACGTACTGTGATGGAATTTGAGGCATGACTTGGCTTAATGTAAGAGCGGCAATGTGGTGGCATTCGTCCACAATTACAAAACCAAACTGACTCAATATGTCCTTTGAGTACTTTCCGTCTGAAAGAGAATCAATAGACGAAATCACAATGTCCTTGTCTTCCACGTCAATTGTCTTGCCCTGCAACCAACCAATTTTTGCCTGTTCAATCCAACCACGACTTGGTGGATTTGTTCCAATCCACCGTTTTCCCTTTACAAATGTTCGGGACGCACACATTTTGTTAAAGCAAGGTGAATGTAAGAGAATTTCGAGCTCGGAGTCACGGACCTCGTCTGAATACACCGTTTTCTTGCAAACGTCGCAGGTCCGTTTAATAAAGTGAAGAGGACGATTTTCCAAACCTCCTTCAATTAATTTTTGCAAGGGCACGAATGAATTGTCATCCTTCCAGGTGTACTCAGAAACACCCAAAATATCAGTTTTCCACTGGTTCATTAGAAAACTCCTGTTGCAAATAACGAGTGTCTTTACTTTTAAAATTGAAGCGATGCTTAGAGAAATAAGAGTTTTTCCTGCACCGCAATCGAGCTCTAGCATTGCACCGCCCCATTTTTTTAAAGACTCTAACCCCTTGTCCCTCGCTTGCTCTTGGTAAAATCGTAATGGTCTTGAAGGATCACCAAAAATTAAATCAGTAAAGGCCGGAAGGCCAGAGCACCGTAGATCTCGCAAAGGTTTGCCGAAAATGCTAAGGCCATAAAAGCGAGGTATTGCAAGAAAGGATTTTTTTTCGGGGTGCGTGTAAAAAACTTTGAACTTTTTCGGATTTGATGGCGCAAGCGAGTTCTTGCTTGGTTGACACGTAAGGTTTTCGAACCAAGGCTGGGTTTCTCCCCAGTCTAGTGCGCTCAATCCATTTGGAGCTTCGATCCAGTAAACTGCTGAACATGCTGTATTTAAGGCTTGCTCTTCCTCCTTAATGATGTAAGAGAGAGAAAATATATTTCGTAATTGTACCGTCGATTCGCTCCAAAGTGTTTCATCAATCGCGCATCCCTTTGATTCACGAAGCAATTTCTCAAGTGTTCTGTTCGTTGACTCGTTCATTGTTTGCTTGCTCTTTTACTCTATAAATGTAAAAAAAAAAATAATATAAATTATTTAATTTGATATTTGATGAAAGGTTTTGCTTGGAAAGGATTGTTAACGCTAAATCAACTTCGATGTAGAGTCTTGACAAATCGACTTTTAGGACAATGCGAGTTTGTTCCTGTCCCCCTCCTTCCCTTTTACAAACAAGTCAAGGAAGATGCTATTTGCTCTCATTTAGACAATGACTTAAATCGTGAAAATTTGTGTGTGTCAGTAAAAGATTTTAAATACAATAAATTTCGTCTTTTAATTGTCCTCCCTTCCAATTATATATTTTCGTCAGAATGTTATACGCTTGACTTGCAGACTGGCGTGTACTATGCATGTCACCGCATGCAATTTTTACCAAAAAATAGGGTCCTTTTTGGATTCGTGTTTAGTGTCTTGTTGAATGAAAGTTCACTTCGTGCCTTTCCCCAGTTTGACCAAATGAAAGTATGTGATCTTTTTGCAGGTGATGGATCTGTGTACGACACGGAAAGTATTTCAACTCGGTCGTTTTTTATGAAAAAGATAAAGCAAGATCGATTTTCGTTTCAAATTCTTTGTCCAGAAATATGTCCTTATAAATCAGAACCTGGATTCGTCAGATATGAACTCGTAAATAATGATAACAAAAATGAAATCGAGGCTCTTGAGGCGCAAGTCAAGAACTCGACTATTGTTGAAGAATAAAAGTAGAAGCAAATCAATCAAATAAAGATCACGATTACAATTTCAATTAGAAGGAGGAGTGAATAACGCTGAACTTGTAAAAATTGTAAGAGCTGAATTTCCTCAATACGAATTTGCAGAATCTAAAGATTTTAATTCAGGAAGGTAAATAGCGTTCAATCAAGATCGTTACAGACTGACGCTTCAGCAGCTCTTCTTCCCTTATCGCCTTTCTTTGTCTTTGCCTTTGCTTTCGACTTGATTTTCTTTGCTTTTTTCATCGGTTCTGCTTCTGCTCCTGATCCTGCTTCTGCGTCTGCTTCCAAATCTAACAAAAGCCTCTTTTTGCTATTCTTTAATTGTTTTGCATCCTCCTTAATTAATGCCAAGATGTAATCTTTCGAAGCATAAAGTCCTTGCAAAAAAGAGTCGGCAAGGTCGTCCTTCTTTTTGAAAGAGTTGAAGTGCTGCAGCCACCGATTGCTTGTTTCGTTAGGATCTATGGAATGGAGTAGACGAAGAGTTTCTTCAACAGCAAACTTTTTATTATCCGAGTAGTTTCCCGTTTGCTCCATGTACTTGAGTTTTTTCTGCGGTGAAATGAAAACGACTGAAATTCCCTTTGAAATTAATAACCCCTGAATCACGTGACTTAATGTTTTCGACTTGACATTTCGAGCTTGCATGCCAAGAGGCTGTTGCTCCAAAAATGCAATGGTTGGCTTTATATCCGTCTGCCCTGGCCACTTAACCCAAAACTCAAGAATTTTTGCGACTGCTGGCACAGTCAAACGAATGAGCTCGTCTAAACTTGTATCGTTTACATTTACAGTATCAACCTTCTGTTCTTTTCCCTCATTCTTGCCTTCCAACAAACTTTCACAGTTCCACGCCTTGATGCTGAAGTCATTCGTCAAACTGTCTGAATCTGATGAAGAAGATTGATCAGAGCCTACTTCTAGCATGGCATACGCCAAATGCTTCCATCCAAGGTCAATTGATAATGCGCGTATCAAAGGCATTTTTCTTTGTTGTTTACCACGAAAATAAAAAGAAACAAATACAATAAAATTAATTATTTATTAAAAAAAAAAGAAGAAGAAAAACATTTTCATTTGGTGGAGCGTGGTTATTTTTCTCATGTCATGACACCTGCTAATTGCATTATTCATGGAATTACGGTTGATCTAGAACACATAAAACGCATCCATCCTGGAGGATCGATTGCAATATCTTTAGCCGAAAACAGAGATGTGTCTGTTCTTTTTGATCAGTATCATTTTGGAACTACTGTAATGCAGAAAACTTTAAATGGAATTCAGGACGAAAGCAAAAGTGGGAAAAAATCCTTTTATACTGAATTGTACACAGAAATGAATCATTTCAAAAAGAAGGACACAAAAATGAGTTTATCAATGATATTGCTAAATTTGGGGGTTGCAGTTGCAACTGCCTTGTCTTGGATTGGGTGGTTTAATGGGGATTGGCTGTCGTGCTTGCTTCTGCCATTCTTGCAGTGGCTCATTTTTGTTAACGTTGGACACGAAGCGGGCCACTTTGCGCTTTCCAAAAGTCCGACAATAAATCATCTTGCTTGCGTACTTTCGCATTTCTTGTTCGTAAATACAACGCATTGGTATTTGCAGCACACGGTTTCTCATCATTCACATACAAATGAAATTGATTCAGATTTTGATTTGACTCATTTTGTACCGTTTCTGCGAATGCACACGACGCAAAAATGGAATACGTCTCTGGAAAAACGGCTTTTACGTGGTGCCCTAACAACGTGGCTAACGTCAACATTTGCAGAATCTATTGTGTATCCTTTGCAGCTTCTCTTAAGTTCAGGTTTAAAAAATGAAATGCTTGGAAACTACACGGCTTTAATGAAATTGACGTGGGGTTCTTGTCTGCTGCAATTTGTAGGATCCATTGGGATTTTTATATACCCCTTTTCTGTTTTCGCTTATGGAAACAATTTTATAAAAGCGGCTTTCTTTGCTTTCTATCCTTACGTCATTGGAAGTATTTTGTTCATGACGTTTACGCAAGTAACTCATATCAATGAAGTGGTTCAGAATAGCCAAAAATGGAAACATTGGACACATCAAATGGTTGACACATCACTTGATTATTCCCAAGACTCTTTTTTCTGGACATATGTTTCCGGTGGGTTAAATATGCAGGGCTTGCATCATTGTTTGCCATCCTTAAGCAGTTCGCATTATAAAGAGTTTTATCCCGTTTATCGTAAAGTTTGCAAAAAACACAAGATAAAAATTCATGAAACGGATTCCTTGTATACTGCTTTAATGCTATATTTATTTCATATGAAAAACTTGAGTTTAAGTTAATGATCCGAAAGAAACAAAAAGGAGGAAGGAGAAAGGAGAAAGGAGAATGAGGTTTTCATGTCTTCCACCGAATCCCGTTTGCGTAGCGGTAGTGGATGTGGACGAAACTTTGATTGAAACGGACGAGCTTTCAAAAGTTTTGGATGATCAAATGCGGGATTCGCTTGAAAACATAAACAAGGCTCTCTTGTCGTCCTTTGTAAACAATGATCTTCTTGACATTTTAGAATCTGGAAAGTTCACCGACATTGTAATCTTATCAAATAATTCAAGCGATTGGTACGTAAATGAAGTTGCCAAAAAAATACGATTGCCATCCGATTGTAAACTTTCAATTGCATCCGCGAACCACAAGTCAAGGCGACGGATCGAATACAGGCTCCCAGACGGCAGGATCGAAAGCAGTTTGGTGAAGGATTTGTCCACGATCCGAGCAATTCTTGGACGGGACGTTCCTCTAGAATCCATCTTGTTTTTTGACGATGCGTGTCATGTCTTGAGCGAACAACTCAAGCAACGCAATTTAAATCGGCAATTTGTGCGTGTTCGCATTCGGCATCCGATTTTTCAAAAGCTCCAAAATCCGCCTAACGTGAAGAACGCTATAAATTGGATTGAAGAGTCTATAGTGATTGAAGCGTACAAAAATGTATTGGGATATACTAATAATCAAGCAAAGTCTGCAGCAAGACGCTTAATGTGTCAAAATGTAATTAATCATTCACACTCGGATAGAAAAACAGATTCGTACATCCCATTATCTCGCGTTATTAGAGAATTGACATTTTTGTGCGAAGATTTAGGAGGTTTAGGAGGAAAAGCGGCTTCTTTTTCTTTCCTTAAAAACGGATTGAGCTCAAAGGTTGCATTAGCGTACGAAGGAAAGAATGCGAGGCAATGCGACTTGTATACATCTCCTACGAGCACAGAACCTCCTCTAAAAAAGTGAAGAAACAATGATTTATTAATTTTTATTTGGGATGGGGGATTTTTACAATATTATTTTTCTTGCCCCCAATCCCTCAAAATTCGCATTCTGTTTCCATTCCAATAGTGCAAAAAAATTGTGTCTGTTTCACAAGGTTCGCCCTTAATTGGAAGATAATTTAATCGCGTATGTTTGAACTGAAGTAGATTTTTTCTATGTTTTGCTGATCTAAAAATATGAATTTCAAAACTTCCTTGCTCGTAACTTTCTCCACCATATGTACCAATCGCTTCCCATTTTTGTTTGGCTCCTAGCTTTGACTTGGACCACAATGAAGGGTCAAAGGAGTTTTTCCAATCTTTTAAAATGTCTAAAGATGACTCTGTGTTTTTAACGATGAACACCCCAGCACAAAATGGGGCGGCCCACAATCGGAAAGGCCAACCTTCTTTTCTTAAAATTCCGGGATTTGATGAAAATGCCATTGAAACGTCTTTCATTTCAATGTCAATGCATTTTTGAAATTCAGCTTCATTTACTAGGACAGCGTCGCTGTCAATCCAAACCACAAAAGGGTATCCAGACTTTATATACTTTTCAACAAGAAACACTTTTCGCCAATAAGGAGGAATCGTCTCATCAAACTCACATTTATTAAGATACATATGATCAAATTCAAGATTGCAAGCTGCAATTTTATTGCGTTCAATTAATTTTGTTCCCCATGTGGGCGAACGGTCATCATATTGCAATAAAAGACCTTTTTTCATGTTTGTGTTTTATATATAGAACTAGAAATGGATGGTTGGATTAGTTTTGAGATGGTTCTTTTGCTTTCAATTAAGGTCTTTCCAAACGTCCCGACGCAATATATTTTCTAATTAATAATAATTTTCGTACGCATTATAGTTATCCTTATTATGCTCGTCAATTAAATACTCTCTAAACTTATCTTGATTAATTTGAGAAGCTTTCAAACCTTTCATAAATAAATTATGTTTATGTTTATACTCATATTCAAAGTTTCGTAAAGACAAATATTGTTTTCTTGAATCATATAAAATTTGATAATTCTTTAAGAAGTTCTTAAATGACAATCTGTGTTTGTGGTTTTTTTTGTTAAATGTACGTAACCACTGCTTTATCTTGCCAATTTCAAGTCCAATCAACTCTATGGTTTTTAATTCATCGTCGCGTTCACCTTGATAATCTGTTTTCATCCTTTCGTAATACTCGGCAAGTTCATCTTCAGATTTTGATCTAGATCTCGATCTAGATCTAGATCTGGATCTGGATCTGGATCTGGATCTAGAGAGGGGAGGCATTTTTCTTATTTGTGTTTCTGTGTTTGCAATAAAAAAATCTTTTTTCCGCTATACCCGAATCCAAACCGCTGAAAAAAATGTATACACTATGAATCGACCAAATCCGCAAGTTTTATTTCAGATTCCTTCACGTTATCAAGTTTTATTTCAGATTCCTCCACTTTACCATTAACAGCTGCTGGCATATCAAGAGTAGCAGAAATAGGAATAAAAGCAGGAGGAGGTAATGCTACTGATACAGGTGGTAAATTAGGTAATGCTACTGATACAGGCGGTACAGGAGGTAATGCTACTGATACAGGATGAACAGGAGCGTCCTGCAAGTTTGAATTTAGCTGCATTGCCCATTTCTTCAAAGCGTCCTCCGTGCGAGGTTCGCGTTCGCCATATTGAATGACCTCGCCGCTCGACTTGACGCCAAAAATAGTGGGGAAACCGCGAATATCCGTGCGAGACTTGAGGATTGGTGAAGCATTTGCTTGCTCAACCTTTAGCCATCGAATTTGGCGAGTCGACTCTGCCGCGGCATTGAAAGCCGGCATCATGATCCTACAGTGCTCGCACCAAGTTGCATACATCAACACCACCTTTGTGGTTCCATCTCCATCTAAGACGGAGGACGAAACTTCGGGAGATGTCACCTCTGTTACAAAGGGGCTTTCTCTCTCGTCAAGTTTCATTGTAAGCGAGTTTGTGTATGAATAATACAAATACGCCAAAAATAAACCGATTGAAATGAAGACAAACAGATTCCATGGCGTAAACACGGATGCGGGATGGTTGTTGGGAACTTGAATCACATGCAAAATTCTATCGTTCGAGTATCCATTTTGAGTCGTTGTCGTCGTGCTCGAACCTAAAGAAGAATCAACAGTCATTTTTCTTTTCTTAATTAATGACTAGGATAATTACTTTACTTTTATTACTATATGAAGAAAACAAAACGGAACGAACAAAATATATGAACAAGGAAAAGCAAACTAATGTCATCATTAAGTCGAGCTCTTGTAACTGACGTTCCTGGAGACGGAACGTGCCTTTTTCATGCAATTGCATTTTCTTTACAAAACCCCATGCTTTCTGGTGAAAATTTAAGAAGTATTGTAGCAAATGTTATCGAACGCCATCCTCGTGCTTTGCTTCATGGCGTTTCCATTGAAACTTGGATTCAATGGGAAAGTCATTGTACCGCAATGGTATACGCAAAAAAACTTCGTAGCGGCATATGGGGCGGAGCACTTGAAATGACTATCTTAGCGTCTCTTTTAAATGTAGACATGTTTGTTTACGTTTTAGATTCAGAATCATGGACAACAAAACCAATTTGTTCCCGAGTGACTGATGTACTTTCGGATCCAAGCTTTCTTCTTCTTTTACAAAAACAACAACCTAAAATGACGAAACGAAAGAAGATATGTCTTTTATGGGTTAACAAGTGCCATTACATGCACTTACATTTACACTTTTAAACAAGTAAAACTTTTTCTTTGTGTGGCCTTTCCGCCTTGTCATTTTCTTTGTCTGCCCTTTCCGCCTTGTCTGCCTTCTTTTCGCTCCGCTCCGAAGCCGATGCTGCGCGAAGATTTGCTCCTTCTACTCCCATTTGTAGAGGGTTAACTACTTTGAAATCTTTAGAGCCGGACGTAGGCAATTTTATGTTTGCAATTTCTTTAATTTTTTCGGACAGAACACTTGATGCTTGAATCTGAACTGATGTGTATGGACTGGCAGCCGCGCTATCAGTTTCTTTTGCATTATCCTCGTCTTCGTCGTCTTGATCATTTCGATCCGATGATTTTAATCCACCAAAATTAATTCCAAACAACTTATGTTGAGGTGCCGAACCAGAACCAGAACTAGAACCAACTCGAGGTGTCTTTGTCATTGGAGGGGAAACAACTCCGGTTTGATTGACTCGGATGCGGCGAAGACCATTGGTGATGTCTGGTTGCGCTACATCCTTGTAATCTTTTCTAAAATTCTTTTTAAACTTGTCGACTATAAATTCTGGAATTGCAGGGGATGTTTCCGCGAGGCGCTCGACTTGCTCCCTCACAATCTTTAACATGTCTCGAGCTCGGATGCGCTCAATGCGAGGCAACGTCATTTCAACTGCAATAAATCGATACACCTTATTAAATTGAATATCGGCTATTCGATGCGCTTCTGTTCTCTTTGAGAATGCAAAATAAGAATTTACAGTGTTTAAAATACCACATAAAATTGAAATGGCTCCAATTCCCAACGACCCCATTTTCATATTGTCGGCAAAGAACGTCGTGGACGACGCAGACGCCGTTCCCGATAAGGTGCTCAAAATAATTACCGGAATGCTAATCCAATTGCTTCTAGCACCATAGTACCCCTCGCATTGATTGTGCAGCCACGCAAGACCCAACGCCTTCTCGCCCTCCTCTGCCAGCAATTTTTCCAGGGCAACGTTCCAAGTAATTTCCTGATTTTCACTGCCTTCCATTATATATTACTTTTTCTTTTTTGCTCGGTTGGAAACTATTTCACTGAGACTCTGAAGAAAAGGATGGATTTTCTTTCTGCCGTTACAAGGTATGTGAAAAGTGTGGCTACTGCAATTGTCGACTATACACTCTTACAACCTTTAAAACAATTGTATTTTGATGGCCCTACAGTGATGGGAGTTGGATTTTGGGAAAAGCTTCCACAAAAGGACATTTGCTCACGATTAACTGGCGTCTCCGCAACCTTTTGGGACAAAACAGATGCTTCGAAAGAGTGCAAGGATTTGGTTTCCAGAAAATTTGAAACCTTTATTGTCGGTGCATTCACTCTTGCATATGTATGGGTAATTTACAAAGTGTTTTCGTATGTCTTGTTTCGAATGTTTGTCCTTCGACCAATTACGAACGAAATCAAGGACGAGATGCGCAAAGTATTTAGAAATCGTAGAAATGTGGAAAAGGGAGAATGGGAAAGGGAAAAAGGAAAAGGAGAAGATAAAGGTGAGGACTGGGAAAGGCGAAAAGGAGAAGATAAAGGATTGGAAAGGGGAAAAGGAGAAGAATAGTATGTTAAATATTACTTAAATTAAATTGAACCACGCCGACGCGAATTGATGAGCCTTTGTTGTGCACCTGTCGCATAGTCAGATTGCTCTGTATCTCTAAGTCCCAAAAACGAAAGAACATAATTAACTATGGAGGTTATTACATTTTCACCGCCATACAGTGTCTTTGATCTTGATCTTGATCTTGATGAAAGATTGAGGCGAATCATGCGTTTAAAGTTTTTAAGTGTTAAGGTGCCTCTCTTTACCCGTCTAGATGCAGTCTTTAAAGATTGTATCTGTTTCGCAGTAAAAAAATTTCTTAGTGTTTGTCTGCTCCTCGGTGATTTATGCAATGTAGGCATTTTCTGTGATTTACCAAGTTTCTTTTTTCTTTTTTTAAAGATGCATGCATGCATAAAATAAAAATAGAAATGTCGTCTAAGTCAAAGTCGAGATCAAGGTCAAAATCTCCACAAATGGGGATTAAAAAAAGAAAATCTAGCTGAAATGAGTGTCGATTATAACAAGCACATTATTGAAGTTACATGCAAAAAACCTGCATATTGGTTTGTTTATAGTTTTTATGGAGATAAAAATGATTACAAAGATTTTATTACGCATATATTTGAAAAAATTCAAACTGATGGAAAAGGGGTAACAGTGTACGAAAGAAGTGTGGATGAAGATGATGCCAAAGAATGGCTTAATGTAGATGAAGAAGAAGATGAAGAAGATGAATAAAAAATTGATTTAAAAGTAAGACTTCCTTCTATTTCTATTCCTATTAAAATGTAATGTGCGTTCAACTTGAGTTTTTTCAAAAATAAATTAAGAATAATTATATTGAAGACAAAGACCAAATAAAAAAAGTGCTTCACTTTCAAGTTGATTTGGTTTAACTTTCCAGACTGTCAATAATCAGCTTTTAGGATGAGCTTTTAACTTGCCCAAAAAGGCCGACAGGATAAAGATGAACTATTTCATTTGAAATACTGAATGCACAGGTTATGAGGGCTTTTAATTAATTAAAAAAAAACAAACAGACAAAAAGGTGAGTGTTTGCTTCATTTACAAAAAGAAATGACAAACTAATAATTTATTTAATAGGTTTTGTGAGTACACAAAAGTGTGCTCGTGCATCACAAAATCTCCTCGTCAGAAGAAGGTAAGGCAATGTCAGAAATTGTTTAGACCGTATAAAATCCTAGTCCATTAGTCCATTCATTGATGCATGATACCGTTAATTATTACCCCCCTCCCCAATAAACACCTCTCCAATTATTTTGTCGGTCATTAGGATCCTAAGCTGGTTAAACAAATGGTAAAGTGTAGGTTAGAAACTGAGAAATGATGGTTGACCTGATCTCGGTTTTTGTGAGCTTCTATTTTATGTTGTAAACATGGACAGGTAAGAGAGGGAGTTTGTATATGGGAAGGGTCAGATCACCGTGGCAAAGGCCACTGCAAAAAAATGTGAGTCCATTATCACATAACTTCAAACGAAGAAAGAAAGGTTACGTATAGTTGCCGCGCACAATAGGATGTGCGCATGAGAGCTCAAGTAACAAAAACTAACCAAAATCCAGACCGAGCGAGGGAAGGAGGCATACAAATGTATGACCTTCTTCCCTCGCTCGGTCTTTTTTTTTGTTTTGTGAGTGAGTGAGCGAGCGCGCGTGCGCGTGCGTGCGCAATCCGCCAAAAAAATTACAGTGACAAAAAAAGGTACAAAAAAAATGAAGTGCCCCAGGAAGGGATCGAACCTTCGATCTCCCGCTTTCAGCAAAGATAAAGAGTTTTTCCAACATCCTTTACTATTCATACAAATATCAAACAAATCTCAACCTAGAAGGCGGACGCGTTATCCACTGCGCTACAGGGGCAAAGTTTGCTTCACTTTTTTCTAAGGTCCAAAACTGTATATATAGGCTTTTACATAAAAACAAAAACCGAGGTAAATGGAGTCTCTTAAAACGTGGAACACTGTCCGCGATAACTAAATTGGTTCTTGGACTGACAGTCGCGTGTGCACTTCGGTAAGGTCAAGAATGAGATTTATTCTTTTATTAATCCTTTGTGTTTGTGCATATTTATAAAAAAAATGTCATCTTTAGCTTCAACGGCTTCATTAGAATCAGCGCCCTACGACAGCATAGTGCGCTCCGTCATTGGTAAATTCGAGACGCGTGCGGCCTTGGGGCTCAAAAAGTACGGAACGAATTTGGATCGCAAAGATTTAAGTATTTGCGAATGGATCAATCACGCACAAGAAGAGCATATGGACGCAATTCTGTACCTCGAGAAGTTAAAGCAAGAACTTATTTCTTGGGATCTGCCACAGCAGCCGATAAAGGAGCAAGAGAAGGAGCATGAAAAGAAGAAGAAGGAGCGCGAAAAAAATCAGCAAGGCTGCGCTGATTGTTCTGCTTGCTTTCTTTCATGTCCTCCTGCTTCTCATTCTGCTTCTGTTTCGTCTTCTGTTTCAGTTCATACGGATGCTTCTGCCTCTTTGGCGCAGACTCGTGAGGCGTTCTTGAGGTTAAAGAAGCAGCAGGAGTTTCACGAGGGGCTGAGAGGGAAGTAGTTATGCCTGACACACCAGATAAGGACACACCAGATAAATCAGATAAAAAAGGAGAAATAGAAGAAAGAGGAGGAGAAGGAGAAGGAGAAGACAAGAATCTCTTTAGTGAAGATACATTCTTGAGCTTGTTAGACGCAAGGTCGTTCGCGTCCCTAAAAATAGATTTTAGATCTTGAACATTGCAAAATTGTAGCAATTTATACAAGGGGTTGAATAATGATTCAATGTAGTAGGGATAGTCGAGTTTACGCCCGCTTATAGAAGCAAAGTCTGGATGTTCCGATCGCTCGTATAATTTCGCCGCCGTTTCCTTGCCCCCCAATCCATTTGTATCTGACAAGATTACATACGGCATTCTTGCCCCCACAGGAGGCGCGCCCTCGTCCCCGCGCTCAAGCATTCTCTTCCATGCCATCACGTGAGGAAGATTAGAAGAAGAGTAGTTTGATTTTAATGACTTGCTCAAAACGAAAGCTTGAATTGGAATTTTGCCTTCTGCCATGTCAAGAAGTTGCAGCCGCAAAACCTTCATTGCCGAAACGACCGATCGCTCGTAGAGCAACGAATGGAGAATAGCGTTTGAAGCGTCACGAACAAGCTTCGATCTGTCGCGGCGCACAGCGTCAATTCCCTTCATGTCAAGCTCTTCCTTAAAACCACCCTTGCCGTCACTTGTGAACTTGATTGCGGCGTAGTTCTTCTTTTTCAAAAGGAGATAAGGAAAATATACTTTTTCGTTTGTCAAGCGTACGGCCGAGCATGCCTCCGCCAGATCCTTGCGACCTCGCCATTCTTGAGTCGATAACGAAATGGATGCCGAAAGAGATCCGGCTCCGCCAATTTCTGTAACCTTCCCTTCCCGTAATTCTGCCGTAATTTTGTTTGAAGCTTCTTCCCCGAGCTCATTTGCGCGCTCCACTGTAGTACCTTTGCCCCAGAGAACCATTACGCTGTCCGTGTCCCCATAAATGACTTTGGATCCCGGATATGTTTTCTCTGTAAAGTTTTTTGAAAAGTCGATAAAGAGCCGGCCTTTTAATGTCGTGACAGCCGCGACGGGCTTGCACGGCATCAAGCCGCGTTTCTTGGACACTCCGCAAAACCCATAGCATGAATTGCAGGCGACCTTTAAGCCGTTTTGGCGTCCATTAAGAACTGCCTTTTCCGCGGGATCCTTGGACTCGTTCATTAATTTTTTAACCGCCTTCCGTGCGTCAATCAAACGCTTTAGTAAAGAAGGTAAAACTCCCGTAACGTGCATCACGAATGTGTACTTGCGATCCTGAAGTTCGTATTTAAGAAGCTTGCGATTGACAAGAACATTGTTCTTAATCACATGAGTTTCAAATGACACTTTGGATTGTGTAGTCTGAGAAGTAGAAGAAGAAGAGGAAGAAGAGGAAGAAGCAGAAGAAGAAGAATAGGA
>Ga0214170_1000042_pt1 | contig 58998 bp, 58 predicted proteins | sample TroBogEpilimnion_2_FD_153008 | JGI IMG/M metagenome (GOLD analysis project Ga0214170, IMG submission 153008) | Freshwater microbial communities from Trout Bog Lake, WI - 27JUN2007 epilimnion | ecosystem: Environmental > Aquatic > Freshwater > Lake > Epilimnion/Euphotic zone | place: Trout Bog... | reverse complement strand
TTCGAGAACAGCTAAAGTCATTGCAGTACGCGGGTTATCGAGCCCTGATGTGACTCGGCGAGAGTTGCCGTAGTCGCGACCTTCCGCAACAGGTAGACCAACGAGGGATTGAATCTCAGCAAGTAGTGGCCGGCGACCTTCAAGTGCAACAGTCACACAAGTGCCGGGGACAGGTTCGGTATGGCGAGTAGTGAAGAGACCGGTTGGATCGATCAGTGACTCGATGCCATTTTCGGTCATATCAAAGCAGCCAACTTCATCTGATGCGCCAAAGCGATTCTTCATTGCGCGAATCAAACGTAGACGTGAATGGCGTTCACCTTCAAAGTTGAGAACAACGTCGACCAAGTGTTCGAGTAAACGAGGACCCGCGATCGATCCATCCTTGGTCACATGTCCAACAAGGACAACGGTGATGTTACGTTCTTTAGCGATGCGGATCAGAGCGCCAGCAATCTCACGAACTTGAGTGACTCCACCAGGTGCGCCATCTACGGCAGCAGATGCAATCGTCTGGATTGAGTCGATGATGAGAAGTTGTGGTTGTACCTGATCAATGTGTGCGATGACCGCACCTAGCTCAGTCTCTGCTGCAAGCCAGAGATTTGGATCGATCGCATTGAGTCGCTCAGCGCGAAGCCTGACTTGTGATGCTGACTCTTCGCCGCTGATATATAAAGACGTGATCTTCTGACGTGCACTCTCTGCCGCGACCGAGAGGAGAAGTGTGGACTTACCAACACCTGGTTCGCCAGCGAGCAGGATTGCTGCACCTGGTACTAATCCTCCGCCGAGAACGCGATCTAATTCGGATACGCCGCTTGTGCGGGCCTTCGCTCTTTCAAGACTGACATCTCCGATAGGAGTTGCAGCGGTTGTAACAGTGCCGGCAACTAATGAGAGTTTCTTTGGCGCTGCTACTTCTTCAACGCTGCCCCATGCCTGGCACTCACCGCAGCGACCAACCCACTTCGTGCTGGTCCACCCACATTCGGTGCAGCGGAATGGGTCTTTCGCAGGAGCTGAACTTTTGGCCACGCACGTAGCCTAATCCCCAGCACTGACTAGCGCTTGGGCAGCGTGGAGGTTATTTACCCGCAGCGACTGTGGCTGGGTGGATGATGAAGAGAGGGAGTGAACGCTTCTCAACGTCTGCCTGAGTGAGGCGGATAGCCTCAACGCGAGCATCGCAGTACTTCGCTAATTCGGCGTAGCCTGCTGGACCCATAAGGGTTTCTAATTCAACTTTGTTCGACTTATAAACCGGTTCGCGGCCGACATGTGCATCGGTATTGCCGGTGCAGTACCAATCGAAATCTTCGCCGCCATCGCCCCAGGCCTTGCGTTCATACTCACCGATAACAATGATCGAAACAGTCTGATCGCCGACTTCACGGTTCTCAAATGAACGACGGATTGGAAGCTGCCAACAGACATCGGGCTTCGTCTCAACAAAGTGAACGCCATCTTTAAGTGCCAAGTGGTGAAGGACGCAACCAAAGGTGCCGGTGTATCCCGGTGCTTCGTGGCCAACGCGATTGAGGAAGATACAACTGTTATCAACCATGCGAGTCTTGCGATCTTTATCGAAACCAACTTCAGAGATGTTGAGCTTGCTGCCCTTCATCTTCGAGTGCGCCTCGTCGTAGTACTGCCACATATCTGGTGTGAGGCGCTCTGCAATCTTTAGCGTGCGAGCCTCATCTGCTTCATCAGAGTAGTACGCACCATCTGAACAGCAACCAGCATCCGGCTTGTCGGCATCAATGCCACAGCAGCCAGCACCGTAAATACAGGTGAAGTACGAGGTCAACCAGGTGAGATCGCATTTGAAGATCTCTTGTGGGTTAGCTGGATCGGCAAATTCAACCCAGTCACGCGCAAAGTTTGGTGATACCTCCATAGTGGTAGAAGCCTAGTTTGCGAGTGGCAAAAGTAGTAATTGGATCCGGGTCGATGTGAATCGGGGTCGATTCGGTAGAGTTGGGTTATGAGTAGATGTGTGGGAATCGTAGGTGTTGGCAATATGGGCGAGGCCCTGCTTGCCGGCTTAATCGCATCTGGCCACCCTGCATCTCAGATATGCATTACAGATAAGCGCGAAGATCACGCTTCAGCTCTTGCCCAGAAGTATGGCGTCACGCTTCAGAGTGCGTCAGGCATTGCCGCAGAATGTGAAGTAATCCTGGTTGTTGTAAAACCAACCGATCTCGAAGCGACCCTTACCTCTATGAAGGCAACGCTTGGTCCTCGTGCCAGCATCGTCTCCTTTGTCGCTGGTAAGACCATCGCTGGAATTGAAGCGATCGTCGGTGGCAACCACGCAGTTATTCGCGTTATGCCAAATACACCCACTTTGATTGGCAAGGGTATGGCCGCGATTTCACCGGGCACATATGCAAATGCTGATGACCTTGGATTTGTCCGAGAATTCCTTGGATCTAGTGGTAAGGTTGTCGAAGTTGAAGAGAGTCTTCAGGATGCAGTGACCGCAACAAGTGGATCGGGTCCTGCCTACTTCTTCGCCTTTGTTGAATCTATGGTCGCAGGTGCAGTAAAGCTTGGTCTCTCAGAAGCGGCCGCAACAGAGTTAACAGTTCAAACCATTATTGGCGCTGCTGGGATGCTTGAGCAGAGTGGTAAAGATGCCAAGACACTTCGCGAAAATGTAACAAGCCCGAATGGAACTACTGCTGCAGCACTTGCATCTTTTGAAGCGAGTGGACTTCCTGCGATTGTTGCTGATGCGATGGCCGCAGCTGCAAAGCGTTCTGCTGAACTTGCCTAATGAAGCGATTCACTCTCGCAGTTGGAGCACTCTTCACTCTCGTTAACGTCTTGCCAACACAGGCCGCGACCAAACCTGTAGCAGTAAAGATGGCGGCACTACCAACTCTTACCTCTGGCACCTTCTTTCAAGGCAAGGGTGGCGAGTGGTTCGATACCCTGCTCACCCAACATGCGATCTACCTGGTGGGCACATCCGAGCCCGCGAGCGGCCCCACCCAAGGCGAGGTAATCGCAATAAACCCTGTAAATGGCTCACAATTGTGGGATCTGCCGATAGTTACTTCGGTGGATTCAGTAGCAACAGCAGCAACGATCGATCCATTAGGCAATATCTGGGTTGCTGGAAGTTCTGCGAGCCAAGTTGTGACGCCGACTCCAACGCCGACTCCAACCGGCGTCATCAATCCAAGTGGAGTGGTTATTAAACCAACACCACCAACTCGTGCGGGGCTTACCAATATTACTGTCTGGGAAATTAGTCCGTTAGGCACATTGATTACCAGCTACCAATACGCTGCACCAGATCTGCTCTCTCCCGCGACTATCGCCTACGTAAGCGGATCACTAGTAATCACTGGCACGGACTTCAAAGTAACGATGAATCAAGCAGGCAAATTCAGTAAATTTATTTCGGCGAGCTTTGCTATTTCTAAAGTAGTGAGCACACAAACATTTAAAGATGGACTCTACATTTGGAAGAGTTACGTCTCGCATGCCGCAATCTCTGGTGTCAGTGGCTGGAAGCCACCAGCGCAAGGCCGAGTAATCCTCAAGGTGGGAAGTCGGACCGGAAAAGTTTATAGCGCTTACAAAGTCATAGACCAACTCTTAAAGATTCAGTACGTGGCAGGCCTAGGAGTTGTTACAACAACCTCGAATGCGAATGGATATTCGATCTCACTGCTTAAATAAACGAAGCGCGCCATTAACTCCCGCAAGTGCATACTCCTGCTTATTGACAATGATCCAGTCAAAGCGAGCAGCGTTTGAGAAGTCCAAGCCAGAGACTAAGGCGATGCCCTTTGTTGCGGTGTTGAGTGAACAGAGGCGATCAGCACAGTTATAGAGAACGTTGGTGCCATCAGATGCGACGGCAGCCTTTGGAGTTCCATAGTAATCGGAGGGCGAATTGGCTACTAAGGTAGTTCCAGAGAGCGAGGCCCAGCGAATCTGATCAGCGTTTGGGAGTGAGATCCCAGAAGAGGCCAACCATGCGCCAGATATGCCATTTTTACCTTGCGCAAGCGTGATGTCGTAGCCTGCGATCGTAGTTCCCATGCCAGCAGGGTCAGTGGTCGAGTATGACCAATCTTCTGGATAGGCAGTACTTCTTGTTGCGAGTCTGATCTCACCTTGAGTTGGGGTCTTATCTTGGTTCACTTGAAGCACTGAGTCATAGAAGAGATAGACGCTATTTCCGACGTTTGTAGCTTTGACGTGGAACCCAACATCGCCAGTTGTGCGATTATCTGTATCGCGGTCACCATCGATTAATTCATAACTCCACTTACCGGCCACTTTTGTTGCACCAAGGAGAATCCCCTGAGATTCATCGCGGTAGAAGACTTGAAGTCCAGCACTAGTCGAAACGCATGCATTTGAAACGGAGACATCACTCGAGGTTGCAACACGAACGGGGTCCTTGTAGTCGTTAATTGCTGGCCCATTACCGTCGACAACTTCATAGCTCCACTTCTTACCGTCAAATGCGGCGTGACGGAGATCCTTATCCTTGAGATCTGAGTAGAAGATATTGAGCGTCTCAACTTTTCCAACCTTTGAACTACAGAGTGAAAGTGCACCACTTACATCATTGGTGGTCTTACCAAGTTTAGAAGAGTTGCCATCGATAATTTGGATAACCCACTTCTTGCCATCGAAGGTTGCCATCTTGATATAACCGGTCTTGCTATCTGTGTAGACCACAATCGGTTTGCCGGCATAGGTACTTGTTGCCAAAAACTTTGCATCCGCTGCTGGATCGATGACCGAACTTTTCCAGGTTGATTGCGGGACAACATTGTTGGTCGTAGCTGCAGGTGATGAACCAAACTGGGTATTTGATGCGGTGATACTGAATGAGTAATTTCCACCATTTTTTAAGCCTAAGACAGTGATTGGACTTGAGGTACCAGTAACTATCTGTCCGGTCTGATTGACCTTTACTGAATAAGTCTCAACGTGTGCGGTACGCGCATTTGCAGGCGCATCAAAGCTAATAATCGCTGATTTATCGCCCACTAGGGCCTTCACATTGCGGGGTGCAGTTGGCGCTGCTGTGACTACCCCAGCAGGAGGCTTCGTCAACATATCTGCAAACATCGCAATCAAAAGGGGACCTGGATCGTGGAAGATCTCCGCAGCATTCAAGCTTGGGCACATCACTGCATTCGCGCCACTATTACCGAAAGTATCTTGATCAAGGTGGCTTACAGAGGATCCTGGTTGATAAGGATTTGGGGTGTAGAGCAGTGGTTTAACACCAGCATTTGCTGCAACGGCATTTGCGCCAGACCAGACTAACTTGCTTGTAAGCGCAGTGCCGAGTTCGGTAGAAGGTGAAGATAGATCTGAGAGGCGTGATCCATCAGGAGTCTGTGCGTAAGCATCGTAGGGCGTCGGTTGATCGATTGATCCAAGTTGGAAGTTGCTGTCGTAAGAGTCATTGGATAGGAAGCCGAGTCCATGGCCCATCTCATGGAGCAAGATTGATTCAAGGTCATATTGGTTAGGTGGGCAATTTCCATCGGTACCAAGGTAGAACGTACGTGCAACCAGAGAATTAATATGAACATCGATTTCAGGGTTTGCTGGATCGAGATCTTTTCCAGCGAGTGCATTTGCCATGGCGGATGCATACCAAAGATCAGGATCTGGAGCGCCGGCAAAGTTGTGGAAGAACTTCACTGGGCTGGCTGATGCCAATACTGCCGTAGATGCTTGGCGTGCATACGTTGCGGTGATCGTTACTGGCACTGCAGATTTCCAATTCGCAGCCCATGCATCTGCCGCAGCTTGGATTGCAGCCTTCTCATTCTCGGGAACGTTGACATAGTTAATCGTGAAGGTGCTCTGTGCTGAATCGTTCTTTGGATGCGTTGATGGCGTTGCCGGCTTGGTTACCGACTTTGCGGTCGAAGTTCCGGCGTAATAGTTGGTCCATCCAGCTGGTGCCCATTCGACTGTAGTGGCTCGGGCCGGGGAGAGCGGGAGAAGGAGTCCTCCGATGAGAGCGAGCAGTCCAGCGAGCTTGAGAGGGGAGCGCATAAGCACAGAGCCTACCTATCTGAGAGGATTGGGACTAGCGGAAGTGAGCCAAAGCGGGCCATTCCCAGCAACTATTAAGTCATTTAGGGGGTGGCCGATGCGCCAGGTAACGATCTACTCCAGATCCGGCTGCCACCTCTGCGAGCAGGCCCATCACATTCTTCTCGATCTGCAGCGTAAAGCTGATTACGAAATAACTGAGATTCTCATTGATGGTGAACCAGAATTAATCGAACTCTACGGCGAGCAAGTCCCAGTAATTCATATCGATGGCAAGCCACATGATTTCTTTAAAGTAGAGCCAGAGCGCTTTCTTAACGCGATCAGCGCGAATTAAAAGTTTTAAATATCGTCAGCGTCGATGATGCGGTAGGCATAACCCTGCTCAGCTAAGAAGCGTTGACGGTTCTGCGCGAAATCTTGATCAACGGTGTCACGAGCAACGAGTGAGTAGAAACGTGCACTGCGGCCATCGGCCTTTGGCCGTAATACTCGACCGAGACGTTGAGCTTCTTCTTGACGTGATCCGAAGGTTCCAGAAACCTGAATTGCAATCGTCGCATCAGGAAGATCAATTGAGAAATTTGCAACCTTTGAAACAACGAGACACTTAATCTCACCAGCGCGATATAGGTTGAATAACTCTTCACGTTCTTTGATTGGTGTCTCACCTTTAATGACCGGAACTCCTAGTTCGGCGCCTAGTGCATCTAATTGATCGATATATTGACCGATAATTAGAACTTGCTCATCCTTATGCTTTTCAGCAAGTGCGATTGCAACCTTGCGCTTGGTCTCTGTGGTTGAACAGAAGCGATAGCGATCTTCTTGTTCAGCGGTCGCGTAATGCATACGCTCGGCGTCAGTGAGATTGATACGTACTTCTACGCAATCTGCAGGTGCGATATAGCCCTGCTGCTCAATCTCTTTCCATGGGACGTCGTAACGCTTTGGGCCGATGAGTGAAAAGACCTCACCCTCCATGCCATCTTCGCGGACCAATGTGGCGGTGAGGCCAAGGCGGCGGCGGGATTGAATATCAGCGGTAAACCTAAAGACTGGCGCTGGTAATAGGTGGACCTCGTCATAGATGATCAGGCCCCAGTCGATGGCATCGAAGAGATCAAGGTGGGCGTAGACGCCCTTCTTACGAGTAGTCAGAACTTGATAGGTCGCGATTGTGACCGGGCGAATCTCTTTCTTTGATCCAGAGTATTCACCGATCTCATCTTCATGAAGTGAGGTGCGCTTCAAGAGTTCATCACGCCACTGGCGAGCAGCGACTGTGTTGGTGACCAAGATCAGAGTTGTAGCTTTCGCGTGAGCCATTGCAGCTGCACCAACGATCGTCTTACCCGCACCGCAGGGAAGCACCACAACACCAGAGCCACCGTGCCAGAATCCTTCAGCAGCGAGCTCTTGATATTTACGAATGGTCCAACCATCTTGGTTGAGTGAGATCTCATGGGCTTCACCATCGACATAGCCTGCGAAATCTTCAGCAGGCCAGCCGAGTTTTAAGAGCGCCTGCTTTAAAAATCCGCGTTGACCTGGGTGGACGATGATCGTCTCTTCATCAATCTGTAATCCAAGCATCGGCGCGATCTTCTTGCCGCGAGTTACTTCCTTCAAAACTGCTGGATCATTTGAGACAAGTGTTAAACCGTGAACTGGATGCGCCTCAAGGCGAAGACGGCCATAACGAGACATCGTCTCGGCAATATCAACGAGTAATGCGTGCGGAACCGCAAAGCGCGAGTACTTCAAGAGAATATCAATCACGTGTTCGGCATCGAGGCCGGCAGCGCGGGCATTCCACAGCCCGAGCGGAGTTAATCGATAGGTATGAATATGTTCGGGTGACTTCTCGAGTTCGGCGAAGGATGCGATCTGACGACGGCACTCATCCGAGAGGATGTGGTCAACATCGAGGAGAATCGTCTTATCACTCTGAACAATCAGTGGACCATCGGTCACATTAAATCCTTAATAAATGCAGATAGAAGTGAGATCCGGGCTGGGATTGTGGAAGCCAAGATATGTTCGTGTGGCGCATGTGCCCCGTCACCTATTGCTCCGAGACCATCGAGGACCTTGGCGCCCGCAGCTGCAGCGAAGTTGCCATCGCTGGCTCCTCCGACGCTCGCACTGCCAACCTTTGGTTGCCCTAACTGGGAGGCGATAGCTTCAAAGCGGTTGTAAAGATCTTCTGTTGCAGATAACTCCAATGGCGGACGATTTATTCCGCCTGAGACTTCGATCTTCGCTTCAGTATGTGCAGGAGTGAGTGCATAAATCGCATCCTTTACTCGTTCCATCTCTGCCATGGTGAATGAACGGCAATCAACATCAAGGGTTGCAACTGCTGGAACCGTATTGGTTGTTGTACCAGAATGAAGAGTGGTTGGAACAACTGATGTGCCTAGATCCTTATTTTCAAGAGCGGCAAGTGCGGTAACGATGCGAGCAATCTCAACTGATGCGTTGACGCCCTTTTCAGGTTCGAGTCCGGCATGAGCTGCACGACCAATCACCTTGATCGAATACATTGATGTGCCTTTGCGACCGACCTTCACCTTGCCATCAAGTGATGCCTCGGTGACCAAGACCGCTTCGGTCTGTGCGCTGACACGCTTGATAAGTTCTCGTGATGTCTGACTACCGAGCTCTTCATCTGTTGTTGCAATGAGTGCGACCTTCGTTGCAGCATCGGCAATATCTGCGATCGCATACATCGCTTGCAAGAAACCAGTCTTCATATCGAAGATGCCAGGACCTGCGATCTTGTCACCATCAACTTTCCACAATGGAAGATAGGAATCAATCGGCCAGACGGTATCGAGGTGGGTCAAGATCACAATCGATGGCTGCTCTGCGCCCCACCAGAAAACGGGACGACCATTCTCATCAAAGATCTTGGCAGGCCAGCCAAGGCGTTCGGTGGCGATCTCATTAGCTAACGCGATCACGTTGCGGCAAGCGCCTAGATCTTCACTCGGGGATTGGAGCTCTACCAATCGCTGTAAGTCGGCCAGGAAGGTCATCTGCATATTCTGCCGTACTTCACTCTTACTGCGCAGGCTGCGCAGTAGCTACGCCTGTAATACGAGGGATTCGGAACTGTGCGACCTCACCGGTGGCATGGTCGCGGGCGACCAATGTGCCAAGTGAGATCGAGAGTGGATCGATGAGGCGATTGGATACTCCACCATTTGAATCGGCATAACCGATGGTGATCGTCGCCTGCTCATCGATAAATTGATTGAGGAGATCGAGCGTCTCATTTGCAGTCGTACGTGGAACTTCGAGTGGTTTGTGCGAAGTGGCTTTCTCACCAGCACGAAGGGCGCGAACTGCAGCGGTGATGATCTTCTCGGTCGGCGCAGAGTTCTCAACAATGACTCGAGGAGGACGTGGACGAGACTTTGCACGGCGAATTGCTGGTGCTGAGATAAGAATTCCAGTTCCGTTTTCAACTGCTGGAAGATAACTTGCCTCGCGGAGTCTGGTAACAAGTTCATTGATCTCAACTTCAGCGATCAAAACCTGCGGAGCTAATTTTCGTAACCGCAGATCTTCTAAATTCTTATCGTGAGTGATCTGTGCGATCAGACCTTCATCTTCGCAACGGATATATGAATTTGCCTGTCCGACTCGGAGTCGGCCATGACGCTTTGCGACATCGTTAATCAAATATTCCAAAGGCTGCGGCATTGGTGTCTTAGATGTCTTCTTTAAGAAATCGCGGATGCTCTCGCCAGTCTTGCCGTGATCGAGTGCACGTCGAATCGAACCTTCGGTAAATCGATAGACGGTGGCACCGCCACGACTCTCGATATCAGCGAGCGTTCCCATCTCATTTGCAACTTCAACCGTGAGTGGGCCAGGTGCGATTGCACTGTTATCTGCCTGAATCAAGATGTGATCTACTGGAGATGGAAGCGCTGCCTGCACTCCTAGGTCAGTACCTGAAATGAGCGCCTTGCCGAAGGATGAGATCGCTCCTTGGCCGGTAATTCCGAGCCATTCGGCCTCACGCAGAATCCACGTGATGTACTCATTATTTGTTCGAGTAGGGAGATCAAATTTCATACGCTCTTGCAACGAGGTGATCTCTGGATCGATCTCTGGCAGACTCGCCATGAGTGCGAGAAGTGAGCGCTTTAGACCAGCGATACCAGCGCGATCGAGTTCGGGGCCGAGAGCAGCAACGCTCTTCGAGTCGCCCTTGCCGATAAGTCCAGCGACGCGAGATGTTTCGAGCCATAGTGTGACAAGTGAGTGCCAGCGATCTTCAGCATCTTTCGTCAACCAGATATCAAAGGCATTGGTGGGCAAGATCTGATCATCGGTATCGATCACGATCAGACCGCCGAGGAAGAGAACTTCAGCGACGAATGCAGCACATCCTTCATCGATACCGAGATGTTCGGCAGTTCGCTTGAGATCTCGAACTCCGAGTCCACCTGATCGAAGTGCACTTGGTGGTTCATCCGACCAATTATGAGCGAGCTCTTCAGCCCAGCGAATGAAGGTCGAGATATTTGCAATCGCTGCGAGATCAACTGCCTTCTGCTTGCGTGATACACCCTTTACTTCAGGAGCGGATACTTGAAGCTCTTTAAATACTTTTCCACCTCGCAAGTGCATCGCCACTTCGCGAGGCAAGAGCAGAGTCTGCGAATCAAAGGCAATCAGGAAGTTATTTTCTAGGAGCCACTTAATTGTCGGGTTTGCTTTCTTCACATCAGCGACCTGACCACGGGGTGGGCCCCAAACCATCTTGTTTAACAATTCAATGACACCCTTCGGCGCTTCTGCAAGAAGATCGAGATTGATCTTCTGATTCGAAAGCGGTCCAAGGCCTGCTGGGTTCTCGCCGATGAGAGTGCGAACATTGGTTGGTACTCGGAATTTCTCACCATCGGCGTAGACCAAGGCGCGCTCTTCCAGCATTGCTAATACTGGCTTTGCGCTCTTATCGGTGATGCGAAGGAGATCAAGCTGCGTAAATGGATCTACCAATGAGACCGCTGCGGTCAAGATATCGAATTCAAATTTATTGAGTGCGTCGCGAGCGCGCAGAATGCTCGGCATAGATGATGCTCGAGCAGCAAGGGCAGAGAGATCAGTTGGGACTGGAGAGAGCAGGTCAGGTCTAGCGGCAAAGAGGCGCGCGATTTCGGCATCGCTTCTGGCGCGGAGGGCATCGGCAAATGAGCTAGACATAAGTCTCCTAGATTACCGAGAAAAAGGAGGTGCGATTTACTACTTGCGGCGGATACGAGGATTGAGCGCAGTAGTAATCGTTGCGAGCCTAGAAATGATCGGGGTAACGATCTTCTTGAGCAGGCGGGCTCGGCGGAAATCGTGGATCGGCCAGTGATCTCGGAGCGCTCTGACCTGAAGCGGAGTATCTGGATTGATGACGCGCGGCTTACCCACAGCTTCAAGGAGCGGAATATCGTGGTGGCTATCGGAGTAGGCGTAAGAATTCTTCAGATCTATTCCTTGAGATTTTGCCAGAGCGTTAACGGCAACTGCCTTCTCCTGACCGTGCAAGAGATTTCCGACTAATTGACCGGTATAGATTCCATCTTCAACTTGTGCCACCGTGCCAAGTGCACCAGTGAATCCAAGTCGCTTTGCAATGAGATCAGCCATCTCACTAGGGGATGCAGTGATCAACCAGACTTCTTCACCAGCGTTGAGATGGTCATGAGCGATCTCAATGGTGCCCTGCCAGAGAGCTGGAGAGACATAACGGTCGTAGACATCTGCTGCGAGCGTTTCAAGTTCGATGACCTTGTGACCGCGGATGAAATCACAGGCAGCTTGTTGAACCCTGAGAATCTCCTCTTTATTTTCTTTACCTGTTAATTGATAGCGGAGGTTGGCCAAGAGAAAGGCGAAGATATCGCGCCTATTAAAGAAGCCCCGTTGATACATCCCACGGCTGAGAAAGAAGAGGGAGGATCCCTGCATGAGCGTGTTATCGACATCAAAGAAGGCAACTCTTTTCTCAGTGAGTGCCATGTCACTACCTTAGCGAACCCTCGTCTGGGGCGAGCGCCCCCACTCCTTTATGATTGGCCTATGGGCGCAACCATTCACTTTCTTCGCCACGGCGAAGTCTTCAATCCAGAGAAGATTCTCTATGGGCGCCAGCCTGGTTGGTACCTCTCAGATCGTGGCCAAGAGATGGCGCGCACCGTTGCGGAATGGAGTAAGTCGCTCGATCTCGGCGCAGTCATTGCATCGCCACTACAACGAGCGCAAGAGACAGCAGCTCCAGTTGCCGCAGCACATGGCATCACCATCGCAACTGATGATCGGTTAATCGAAGCAGCCAACATCTTTGAAGGCCAGAAGTTTGAGATGGGTAGCGGAGTGTTAAAGCACCCAAAGTCTTGGCGTCACCTGACCCGTCCATGGGTACCATCATGGGGCGAGCCATATGAAGAACAAGTTGAACGTATGTTGGCAGCGCTCTTCGCTGCGCGCGATGCGGCTGGTGGCAAGGACGCGCTCTGCGTTTCACATCAACTTCCGATTTGGATTCTCCGTTCGGCAGTTGAAGGCCGTCGCATGATGCACGATCCACGTAAGCGTGAGTGCACCCTCGCATCTGTCACAAGTTTCCATCTCGATGATGAGGGTCTCGTCACTGGCACTTCCTATACCGAACCAGCAAAGCACTTACTACCGATTAAATGAAGAGAATCGTTGCGCTCGCTCTCGCGCTCTTGAGCCTTGGTCTACTAACAAGTTGTTCAAGTGGTGGTCTTTCTAAGGCGAGTGAGAATGCATTTGTATCTGGCACAGGAGTCGCGGTTTACATCAACGCAGCTGATCGAAAGCCGGCACCAGATTTGCTAGGACCAACTCTCTCTGGAACTTCATTGAAGATTGCGAAGAATCAAGTGACGGTTGTGAATGTCTGGGCATCATGGTGCTCACCATGTCGCGCCGAGGCCCCACTCCTTGCAGATTTCGCAAACCGTCTTGCTGGCCAAGTTCAGTTCGTGGGAATTGTTACTCGTGACAATATTTCATCTGCTGCTGCCTTCGTAAATCGATTCAAGATTCCATACCCAAACTTCACCGATGACTCACTCCTGGCAGGGTTTAGAGGGTCGTTGGTACCGAATGCGATCCCTACAACTTTGATTATCGATGCGAAGAATCGGGTTGCGGTTCGCATAAGTGGCGAAGTCACATTTGCACTCCTTGATTCAATGATCAAAAAAGTTACGGCGGATCCATCGCATGCATAACTTCTTCACAACCCAAGTACTTAGTGGCAATGTCCTACTCGCTTTAATCGTTGCTTTTATCGCCGGGTTGATCTCATTCTTCTCACCTTGCGTACTTCCGCTGGTGCCGGGTTATCTTTCGTATGCCGCAGGAATGACGGATGTGAAGAGTAAGGGAAGAGTCGCACTCGGTTCGATCCTCTTTGTCTCTGGCTTCTCGGTTCTCTTTATCTCCTATGGCGCGCTCTTTGGATCCCTTGGATCAAAGATCAGCAACAACTCGCATTGGCTCACCGTTCTTCTTGGCGTTCTCACGATTGCCATGGGAATCGTCTTTCTCTTTAATCAACGCTTCTATCGCTCCTTCAAACCACAATGGAAATCCAGCGCCGGTCTAGTCGGAGCTCCACTCTTAGGTTTCCTCTTTGGACTTGGTTGGACACCATGTATCGGACCGACCCTTGGTGCAGTCCAAGCGCTATCGCTGCAATCTTCAAGTGCTACGCGTGGTGCGATCTTGAGTCTGGGCTATTGCTTCGGCCTTGGCCTACCACTCATCACCGTCGGACTCTTCTTTGATCAATCCGCAAAACTTCGTCGAACCATCTCGCGTCACGGCGACGTGATGACAAAGATTGGTGGAACCTTCTTGATTCTCATTGGTCTACTTCAAGTCTCGGGCCTCTGGCTCACGCTGATGAATGCGCTACGAGATTCAATCTCGGGATTTGTGCCGGCGGTCTAAATGAATATCTTCCAATGGATCTGGCGTCAGCTCACAAGTATGCGTACCGCACTTATTCTTTTAATGATGCTTGGTGTGGCATCGATCCCGGGATCACTGTTTCCACAGCGTAATCAGAACCCTATGAAGGTGACCGAGTTCTTTAAGGCTAATCCCACGCTCGCGCAGTGGCTCGATAAGGCGAAGATCTTCGATGTCTATTCATCGCCATGGTTTAGTGCGATCTACATCCTCCTCTTTATCTCCCTCATTGGTTGTGTACTTCCTCGTTCGATCGAGCATGCAAAGGCGATCGGTAAGCAGCCACCGCTGACTCCTAAGTTCTTGGAGAAGATGGAGGGCTTTACAGAGCTTGATCGCCCAACAGAAGGCGCACTCGATGATGCCGAGCGTTGGTTAAAGAAGAACCGCTTCCGAGTTCGCCGCGAAGATGAATCGATCTCTGCTGAAAAGGGTTATTCACGCGAGACTGGAAATCTCCTCTTCCATCTTTCATTAATCGTCATTCTCTTCGCAGTTGCAGCTGGCGGGTTATACGGAAGCAAGGGCGAGACTATTCTGAACGTTGGCGACCGATTTATTAATACTCCCACTTCTTATGACAATATCTCCTTCTCCAAGTTCCAGCGTGAGGGTGATATGGCGCCATTCTCGTTACGTATTCTCGATTTCAAAGCAACGTACGATGTTGTGACAAGTGCTCCAACTGATTACACCTTGAAGGTTGCAGCAGCTAATCCAATTGGTAGTAAAGAAGTCCTTAAGACAATTAAAGTTAATAGCCCGCTCACATATGGAAGTACCAAGATTTATCTGCAGGCCAATGGATATTCACCAGTCGTCGCCGTTCGCGATAAAAGTGGAAAATTAATCTTTGAGGGTCCTGTGACATTCTTGCCACAAGATGCGAACCTCACATCAATCGGCGCTATTAAGTTGCCCGATATGTCACCACAGATTGGAATGGTTGCATCCTTCTTGCCAACCGCAGCTCGATCAGCGAAGCGTGGGGCGTTCTCATCCTTCCCAGAAGTTCTAGACCCAAGACTCTTGGTCTCGGTCTGGATGGGCGATCTCGGCCTTGATAACGGCAACCCGCAATCGGTCTATCGCGTTGATACGAGCAAGATGAAGAACATTGGCTTGAAAGCCCTCTCAATTGGTGATGTATACAACTTTGCGCAGGGAACCATTACCTTTGAAGGGTATAGATCCTGGGTCAACCTGCAGATTGTTGATGACCCTGGGAAGATGTACGCATTGGTAGGAGCGATCTTGGCAATCCTTGGGTTACTGACATCACTCTTTACACGCCAGCGCAGAATTTGGATTAAGGCCGATGGCCGTGTTCAAATTGCGGGTCTTGCAAAGAATGGTGTGCCAGGCCTCGATGAAGAGTTGCTCTCACTCCAGAAGGCACTTCTGAAGAACGATGAGAAAGGGTTGTAACGGATATGACATCACGTAATCTCGCATATCTATCTAACTACTCGATCTACTCAGCGATAGTTCTTTACACAATCGCATTCTTCGCCCATGCTATTGAAGTCTCCTTCTCGGTGAAGAACACATCAGAGAACGAGAAGACCACCTTTGATTTCTCTCGCACCGAACGCGCAGGTCGCATCGGAACTGCCATGATGATCCTTGGTTTCATATTCCTCTTCGCCGGTGTAATTCTTCGCGGTGCTTCAGCGCATCGTGTGCCTTGGGGAAATATGTATGAGTTCTCGATTACCGGTGCTCTCGCATTTAGCGGTGCTTATCTCTTCGCGCTGATCAAATATAAGTTGCGTTGGTTGGGTCTGCCTGTCTCGATCGCTGTCTTACTCACACTTGGTACTGCAATCACCGTTCTCTATCGCCCAAGTGCGCCACTTGTCCCAGCGCTTAAATCAACCTGGCTTGCGATTCACGTATCTGCCGCAATCATCTCCGGCGGTGTATTCCTTCTTGCAAATACCATCGCAGCTACTTATTTAATTTTGGATCGGATGGAAGAGCGCGGTGGTCGTAATGAGTGGGCGAAGAAGTTGCCATCGCTTGAGACTCTGGATCAACTTTCATATCGCCTCGTTGCCTTTGTATTTCCACTTTGGACCTTTGCAGTGATCGCTGGCGCAATTTGGGCCGAATCTGCATGGGGCCGCTATTGGGGTTGGGATCCAAAGGAGACCTGGGCATTTATTACCTGGGTTGCCTACGCTGCCTATCTTCATGCCCGTGTCACTGCTGGGTGGCGCGGACGCAAAGCCGCTTGGCTCTGCCTCTTCGCAGGATCAACCTTCTTATTTAACTATGTCTATGTAAATATCTGGGGTACGGGACGCCATACATATTCTGGGCTTTAATTAATACATGGCAATAACTCTCGAATCTGAGCGAGTATTACTTCGTCATTGGCAGCCAAGCGATCTCGAACCGTGGATTGCAATGAATCAAGATCCAGAGACGCTCCGATACTTTCCAAGGACTCGGACCCGGGAGGAGAGTGAAGAGTCATATGAGAGGTTACGCGCAAACCTCTTGGTAGATTCCTTCGGAATCTGGGCAGCAGAAGAGAAGAGCTCAGGTGAGTTCATGGGTTTTATTGGTCTCTCACAATTAGAACTGCCGGAGATCACATTCACACCGTGTAATGAAATTGGTTGGCGGTTAGCGAAGCGCTATTGGGGAAAAGGTTATGCAACCGAGGCCGCTCAAGTGGCCTTTGATTACGTGAGGAATGAACTTTCGATCGGAGAAATTTTCTCAATTACCTCGGTTCTTAATCAACCCTCCATAAATGTCATGAAGAAGATTGGTCTGCGCGAGCGACCAGAGCTTGAGTTTGATCATCCTCGAGTAGAAGTGGGAAGTCCACTCCGACGTCACGTTGTGTATTCAACGTGAGATAAGAACTATCTTAGAGATTACGTAAGAAATCTGGATTGTCATCCGGTGGAAGATCGCGCATCGGCCGGCGTCGTGGAGGATTCCCGCCACCATTGCGCTTGCGGCCCCACAAGACCCAGACGAGTGAACCGATCAAACCAAAGAGAATAACGACGATGAGCCAAGCCCATTTTGGCCACTGAGTAAAGCTCTCTTGTGGCTTACGAGCGATATCAAAGAGCGCATAAATCTGGACGCCGATCCCAATGAAGACGAGCAGCGCATCAAGTTTGATCATGGAGTTAGTTTAACGCTTCGCGAGAAGTGCCATAGCAAGTGTGGTGGAGAGCAAAAGGTGTAGTCGGCCGACCTTGCCAAGAAGTGGAATCAGATCCGCGCCCTTGGCTCCATCCCAGATTGAGCGCGAGATGACGACAGTGGTGGGAAGTAAGAGCAGAGTCGCCACCGCCCACGGGGTGATGACCATTGCAATGATGCAGGTGAGATGAGCAAGGCCCAAAAGCAAAATGAATCCAATACGGGCATTGCGATCACCAAGTCGTACAGCGAGGGTGCGCTTATTGACGGTAGCATCTTTTGGAAGATCACGGAGATTGTTGATTGCCAAAATGGCACAGGCAAGGGAACCCACTGGGATTGATACTAAGAGAGATTGCCACGTGATCTTCTGAGATTGAACGACATAGCTACCAACAGTTGCCACAATACCGAAGAACATAAAGACTGAAACTTCGCCCAGGCCTTTGTAACCGTAAGGGCTTTTTCCTCCGGTGTAGTACCAAGCGGCGATAATTGAGAGCGCGCCAACTGCGACCAGCCACCGAGAAGTTCGAGCGCTGAGAATTAATCCAACGACTGCAGCAAAACCGAAGGTGAGCAGCGCTGCGTTCTTCACAGCTTTAGCCGATGCGAGGCCGCTTCCTACTAATCGAATGGGACCAACTCGCACTGCATCTGTGCCACGAATGCCATCTGAGTAATCATTGGCGTAATTGACTCCTACTTGAAGTGAGAGACTGACCAGCAGCGCAAGGAGTGCGTTGATCATATTGACATGTAGGTTGTCTGTATGGCGAAGAGCCGTGCCAACTAATACCGGCGCGACTGCGGCTGGCAGCGTCTTAGGGCGAGCGCCAGCAATCCATTTATTTTCGGGCATTAGGGGAGTCTGCCAAAGATTTCGGATAACGTCCTGCGATCAGGCTTTCCAAGGGCTGTGAGTGGCAACTCAATGTTGGCCGCAAAGCGCTTGGGTGATGCATGCGCGCCAAAACGTTCACGAAGTGCGCTCTTCACTGCGCTCTCATCAATCGGGCCATCACTTGCGATTGCGAGTGCCTCTCCCCACTCGGCATCTGGCAGGCCGATTGCGATAAACCGATGTGTTGAACCAGAATTAAGAAAATCAGTAACTGCTCCCAATGAGAGCTTCTCGCCACCAGTAATAATCTGGTCATCGATTCGTCCAATTACTTCAAGGATGCCATTCTCGAGACGGCCAGCATCACTTGTTCTAAAGAACGAATCACCAAATGGTGCTTCACCGAGATACCCGATTGCCTTCATTGGGCCATTGAGTTCGATCGCACCATCAGAGATTCTTACTTCCACACCATCGAGAGGGCGACCGTTATAGATACAACCACCTGACATCTCTGTCATGCCATAGGTTGTAACAAGGCGAATATCGTTCTGCGCAGCTAGATTTTGAAGTTCGAGCGATGTTGCTGCGCCGCCAACCAAGACTGCTTTTGCATGTTGTAAGTGTTCGAGTAATTGAGTATCACCGTTGAGAGCGCGATGGAGTTGTGTAGGGACGATCGCTGTGAAATCTGCGCCATGATCGATTCCGAGTAGTTCAGTCCCGAGTTCGAGTGAACGTACGAGGACATTTACGCCCGCGATATGGGTAGTTGGAAGCAAGAGTGACCACCGATCACCAGGTTGCGCTCCGAGGAATGCATGTGAGGCTTTAGCGGATGCGATCACCGCCGCAGATGAGAGTGCCACTGACTTAGGAACTCCACTTGAACCACTTGTTGGGAGCACGAGTGCGCAGCCGTGTGGGACTTCCGTGAAGGTACTTTCACCGAAGGCGAGTGCTGGGCCGGCACCAGTGAGTGCATCGGCGAGCGCCTCGAGCTGTTGTGGAATAGCCCACTCTGCTCGCACGCTCACTAAAGGCTGCAGTGACGATTTCTCCATGATGACCCTAGGCTATCGCCATGAGCAAGCCGATCAAACGTGAATTTGGGTCCCGCACCATCCCCGCATGGAGCACAGGCGAGGGCGGCGAAAACTTCACCGATATCCGTTACGAAGTTGCTGAAGGAATGGCGAAGATTACGATCGATCGCTCAGAAGTTCGCAACGCCTTTCGTCCGCAGACTCTCTTTGAATTAGAGCGCGCCTTTGCGCTCGCTCGCGACAACGATCAAGTCGGCGTCATCATCTTTACTGGCGAAGGCAGCGAAGCATTCTGTTCTGGTGGCGATATCAACGTCCGTGGCGATGATGGTTATCTCGGTGATGATCCCCTCGCGAAGAAGGGCATTGGTCGCCTCAATGTTCTCGATCTACAGATTCAGATTCGCCGTCTGCCAAAGCCAGTGGTTGCAATGGTTGCGGGCTGGGCGATCGGTGGCGGTCATGTACTCCATGTCGTCTGCGATCTCACTATTGCTGCTGATAATGCAAAGTTTGGTCAGACCGGACCAATGGTTGGTTCATTCGATGGCGGATATGGCGCAGGTTTACTTGCTGCACATGTTGGCCAGAAGAAGGCGCGCGAGATCTGGTTCTTATGTCGTCAATACGATGCACAAGAAGCGCTTGATATGGGACTCGTTAATACTGTGGTCCCGGTCGCCGAACTCGAAGCAGAAACGGTTTCATGGTGTCGCGAGATGCTTCGCCATTCACCGATGGCACTTCGCCTCTTAAAGGCTGGATTGAATGCAGCAGATGATGGACTCGCTGGAGTTCAACAACTCGCTGGCGATGCCACCTTGCTCTTCTATATGTCAGAAGAAGGTCAAGAAGGTCGTAATGCCTTCCAAGAAAAGCGCGAACCTGACTTTAGTAAGTTCCCAAAGCGCCCTTAACTCCGATGACTTTCCCCTCCGAAATCTTTAGAGATTTCACGGTGCTTTCAATTCCTATGAAGGTACGCTTTCGGGGAATTGATTACCGAGAAGTCGCGATATTCCAGGGCGATGAAGGGTGGAGTGAGTTCTCTCCATTTCTTGAATATGGCGCAGCGGAAGCAAGCACCTGGCTTAAGGCATCACTAGAGGCTGCTTATAAGCCTTGGCCTGCGCTCTTTCGAGAGAGCATTCCCATCAATGCAACTCTTCCCAATGTTGCGGTTGATCGGGTGCCGGAGATACTCGGACGTTTTCCTGGGTGCACCACTGTAAAGATTAAAGTCGATGACTTCGAAGTCGGCTCCGAACTTGTAGAAGCTACGTTGGATTTCCTGCCGGAAGCGAAGATTCGATTAGATGTGAATGGCGGTTGGACGTTAGAGGAAGCCCTACTTCACCTCTATGACTACAACTTACGATTTGGAAATATCTTCGATTACATCGAACAGCCATGCCAATCACTTGATGATCTCAAGAAGTTGAAGCGAGAAGTTCCCTTTAAGATCGCAGTTGATGAAGGTATCCGTAAGAATTTAGATACCGCGATGGAACTTTTGGATCAGTATGCAGATGTTGCGATCCTTAAGTGGGCACCAGTTGGAGGAATCGACGCTGCTCATGAATTAGCGAGCCGGATCGGACTTCCTGTTGTGATCTCTAGCGCCTTAGAAACTGGAATCGGAATTTCTCAGAGCCTTGCACTCGCCGCATCCTTCCCACATCTTGAGTACGCCTGCGGCCTTGGCACAGTCTCGCTATTGGAATCTGATATCTGCGAGCCAGCGTTCACACCAGTTAATGGTCAGATGCAGGTGCGCAGAGCCGAACCAGTGCCAGCACTCTTATCAAAGTATCAAGCTGCACCAGAGCGCGTAGAGTGGTGGCAGCAAAGAGTGACAGAGATTTGGAAGAGTGAGGCCTTCGCATCAGTGAAGGAAGGGAGTGGTTGGCGATGAGTATCAATGCGACGAAGTTGGCGCGTCAGACTATCCGCGAACTCCTCGAACTCGGCATCTGTGACTTTGTAATTTCGCCGGGGTCTCGGAATGCCCCACTCACTATGGCTATCTTTGAAGCGGCCCAAGCTGGTTTGGCAGACCTGCACACGCGATTAGATGAACGCGGAGCAGGGTTTTACGCGCTTGGCGTAGCGAAGGCCACTGGCAATTACGTCGTCGTTATCTGCACAAGCGGCACAGCAGTGGCGAACTATCACCCATCGGCGTTAGAGGCTTATCACTCAGATGTGAACGTCCTCTTCCTTACTGCGGATCGCCCAGAACGTCTTCGCAATACTGGCGCGAACCAGACAACGTTGCAGGATGGAATCTTGGCGCCGGTCGAAACTTTTGATTCAGCAACACCACTTGAACTCGCTGGAATTTTGACCGGCGGTCCGATTCATATCAATCTGCAATTTGATGAACCACTTCTCAGTGATGAAGGTGACGATTGGTTGGCAGGATTCACACTCGCTGACCTACCTGAGGATCTGATCGAGCGAGAGACTCTCCAAACTCGACCTGCTGGAGTATTAATTGTTGGTCATGATCGCGGCGGCTTCGCGGTGAGCGAGATTGAAGAGTTCGCAGATATTTTGGATTGGCCGGTTGTTGCTGAAGATCCGCTTTCCTTTGCATCCGCGAAAGCGCATGCATCGATCTATCTTGCCGATCCTGAGATCCGCGCGGCTCTTAAAGCTGAAGAGATTATTGTGATTGGTCGTACAACACTTTCACGAAGTATCAACGCCTTTATCGCTGAAGCAGATCGAGTCATCGTTATCGATCCTCGCACTGATTACGTTGACTTTGACCGTCAGGCCGACGAGATTCTGACTGCTATCCCTCATGTCACAAAGCACTCAACTCCAGCAGAATGGAACGTGCTCTGGGATCAGGCTTCTTACGCTGCCCATGGGCTCTTCACCAAGAGCCAACCATGGAGTGAGCAATCAGCGCTTGCAAAGATCACCACTGATCTGCCAGATGGGTCTGCACTCTTCGTAGGATCTTCTCGACCTATTAGAGATATTGAGGCTTGCGCAGTGCCACGCACTGGTTTATCTGTATTCGCTAATCGCGGCCTGGCCGGTATCGATGGCAATATTGCTTCCGCTTTCGGTATCGCTACTCGCTTTGAACGCAGTTATGCGATCTTGGGCGATCTGACTTTCTTGCACGATATCTCGGCCTTGGTAAATTCCATTACCGATAACCTCACCATCTTTATTATCGATAACAATGGTGGTGGTATCTTCTCAACACTGCCACAAGCTGGCGTCAATGGATTTGAAGAGATCTTTGGAACTCCACACAATTTAAATATTGAGAAAGTCATTGCCGGATTTGGAGTTCCAGTGACACGAGTAAAGAGTGAGAGTGATATTTCGATGATCATCGCGGGTCAAGAAGAAGGCCTTCGTTGTGTGATTGTGGAAGTCCCAGATCGCGAGAGCAATGCCGCCGAGTTAAAGAAGATGTATCAGAGCGTTGCGAGTGCGGTGCGCATGGGAATCAACTTAGCCTGACTCTCAGCTAGCTCATCGACAGGATTGGATCCTGCAACGATTCCGCAACCAGCGAAGATTCGAACAGTTGATTCACTCTCGTTAATGAATCCACATCGCAGCGCAATGCCGATTTCTCCATCGCCACGAGCATCGATCCAGCCGACAGGTCCGGCATAGCGACCACGCGACATTCCTTCGAGTCCATCGATAGCGATCTTCGCCTTCTTTGTCGGTGTACCGCAGACCGCCGCAGATGGATGGAGCGCACCGATCAAAGTGAAGATATCTGCGTGTGAAGCACTCTCATTGACGACGCCAGTGACATCGGTCGCGAGGTGCATGACATTGGCAAGGTGGAGAACAAAGGGTGAATCCGGCACATTTGTCGATGAGCAGTATGGCGCAAGGGCATCAGCGACTGACCGAACCGCGTATTCGTGCTCTTCTAAATCCTTTGAAGATTTTGCGAGCGACCCGGCGAGCGCTAAATCAGCTGATTCATTTCCAGTCTTGCGAATGGTGCCAGCAAGGACGCGAGAGGTAACAAGTGATTTACTGAGGCGCACCAAGAGTTCTGGAGTTGCACCGATCAAGTTCTCGATGAGGAAGACCCAGGTCGATGGGTATTGCTGTTCAAGCAGCTGCAGTAACCGCGAGGTATCAACGCTCTTATCACTTCGGGCAATTAAGTCACGGGCAAGTACAACCTTCTCGTAATCACCGGCAGAAATCTGGCCAATCGCCGATTCCACTCGCTTCATCCATTCGGTATCGGAGAGTGCGCCTTGCGAGTAGGTAAAGGTTGGCTGAGTGGATTCAGATAGGAGTGAATCAAGTTGTGGTTGTGGCCCATCGCCGATCCAGGTAATCCATGAATTTGTACCTTTGCCTCCAACAATAATTTCTGGGATGACGAGTTCGGATTCATCGTTCTCATCGAAGGCGAAAGAGGCGAAGAGAATTGGCCCTGTGCCCGAACCATGAACATTATTTTGAATGGAGAGTTTTGATCGCTCGTGCGACCACCATTGCGAGGCTTGCGTGAATCGATCTACACCGCTGACCTTCTTCTGGGCATATCGTCCAAAGCCAATGAGTCCATCGCCACCACGAATCCAGGATGCACTGAGTGGCTGCGAGGTTGTGATCGCCGAGAGTTCAGGGCGTTCGCCAAGAATCTCGGTCGTGATGCGGGTGGACATATAGAGGAGTTAAGCGGTTTTACTCCGCTCTGACAAAACGCCAGAGAGTGGGCAGCGCAGTACTAGCAATCGCGATCTTGATGAGCTCACCGAGCAAGAATGGTGTGAGGCCCTTTGAGATCGTCCACGACCAGCTCTGCGCCGTGACGTGGTGAAGCCAGATCAGGCCAAAGGCGAAGGTCGCGATATTTCCAAGGAGCATGGCCGAGATTGCAGTAGTGATCCTCTGATCCCACTTGCGACCAGCGAGCGCACCCGTGATCGCCGATGCAACGAGCATGCCAACGAGATAGCCACCAGTAGCGCCAGAAATGACGTGATATCCATGGGATGCCTGCGCGAAGAAGGGGGCTCCAACTGCGCCAAGCGCTAAGTAAGCGCCAAATGTTGTTACACCGAGAGCGGCACCATAAGCGCTACCCAATAAAAGAGTCGCCAAAGTCTGGCCGGTTACTGGGACTGGTGAACCTGGAATCGGGACCGAGATCTGAGCCATCGCTGCCACAAAGAGCACGCCACCGATAACCAGGGTGACGTGAGATGTCAGGGTATTACGTGAGATCAGCGCTCGACGTAGCGTTGGAGTTGCGTGGTGAATGCTCATAAGTTGCTCCTCATACAAGTTGTGTGAAAAGCCTACTGGGACGAGAATATACGCGTGAGTAACGCAGCCGATCTCAATAAAGATCCCGATGAAGTCGCATCGATGTTTGATGGGGTTGCAAAGCGATATGACCTCCTCAATGATCTTTTAAGTCTTGGTCGCACTAAGGCATGGCGCAAAGTCGTTACCTCGATCATCGATCCTCGACCAGGAATGAAGATTCTCGATATTGCCGCCGGTACTGGATCATCTTCGAGGCCGCTTGCCGATAAGGGCGCATCAGTTACCTCACTCGATTTCTCTGAAGGCATGTTGGCCGCTGGCCGAAAGCGCCATCCAGATCTCACCTTCATGCAGGGCGATGCTCTCAAGTTGCCATTCCCAGATCAGAACTTTGATGTCACCACGATCTCCTTTGGTCTACGCAATACCCAGAAGACGCAAGCTGCGCTCGCCGAGGCTTTACGGGTCACCAAGGTCGGCGGCAAGATCGTGATCGCTGAATTTAGCCACCCAACCAACTCGCTCTTGCGCCTTATATACATGCGCTACCTGATGCGCGCCCTCCCAGTTATCGCTAAGAAGGTCGCCTCCAACCCAGAGGCCTATATCTATCTCGCCGAATCGATTCAGGCCTGGCCAAATCAGAAGAAGTTGGCTGCGATTATGGAGGAGGCCGGCTGGCACAAGGTCGCCTGGCAGGACCTCACCTTTGGGATAGTCGCCGTCCATATCGGCCACCGCTCGTAACCCTGATTTCATCCACCGCCCGCCCACTGTAAACCTGTATGTGGCCTGTGCCACAGTGACAATGGCGACCTAACCCATAGACTTTCGCTGTCATGAATCTCTACATCCCGATTCTTGTTATAGGCGCAGTTGGATTTGGGTTCGCCGCCTTCTCAGTCGCCATCGCCGCAATCACTGGTCCAAAACGGTACAACCGAGCGAAATCGGAAGCATACGAATGTGGCATTGAGCCATCACCACAAGCAGCTGGTGGCGGTCGCTTCCCAGTGAAGTACTTCCTCACTGCAATGCTCTTTATTGTCTTCGATATTGAAATCGTCTTCCTCTATCCATGGGCTGTTACCTTCGACAAGCTCGGATTATTTGGACTCGTTGAGATGGTCATCTTTATTCTCACTGTCTTTGTTGCTTATGCCTATGTCTGGCGCCGTGGCGGATTGGAATGGGACTAACACATGGGTCTTGAAGAGAAGTTACCGTCGGGAATTGTTCTCACCTCGGTTGAGAAACTTGCGGGTTATATGCGCAAGAGCTCACTCTGGCCAGCAACCTTCGGTTTAGCCTGCTGCGCGATTGAGATGATGGCAGCTGGTGCAGGTCGTTATGACTTGGCGCGTTTTGGAATGGAAGTCTTCCGCGCATCCCCACGTCAAGCAGATTTAATGATCGTTGCAGGTCGCGTATCAAACAAGATGGCGCCAGTCCTTCGTCAGATTTACGATCAAATGGCTGCACCAAAGTGGGTTATTGCGATGGGAGCATGTGCCTCATCAGGTGGAATGTTCAATAACTACGCGATCGTTCAAGGCGTTGATCACATTGTTCCAGTCGATATTTATCTCCCAGGTTGCCCACCACGTCCAGAGATGTTGATGGATGCGATCTTGAAGCTCCACGAAAATATTGGTGATGCCAAGCTCGGTGTTAATCGTGAACGCATTATTCGCGAGACTGAAGCTGCTGCGCTCGCTGCTAAGCCAACTCTTGAAATTAAAGGCTTACTTGCATGACTCGCATGAGTGAAGATAAAGGTTCATTCGGCGTCCACGGCACCGGTGATACATCGGGGTATAGCGGCTTAGTTCGCACCCAGGTATCGCCAGGATCATCAGAACGCCCATTTGGCGGGTACTTTGATGACGTTGCAGATGATCTAGAACGCGCCTTTCCAGCATTTAGCGAAGCGATCGAGAAGATCGTTGTTGACCGCGGCGAACTCACTCTTTATGTAAAGCGCACTCACCTCTTTGACACTGCGATGGCTCTTCGTAATACCGAGACTCTTCGCTTTGAAATGTGCATGGGTGTTAATGGTGTGCACTATCCAGAAGATAGCGGTCGCGAACTTCATGCGGTCTATGCACTTCTCTCATTGACTCACAATCGTCGCATTCGGTTAGAAGTTGCAGTGCCAGATAGCGATCCACATATTCCATCACTTGTTGAAGTCTGGGGTGGAATCAATTGGCACGAGCGCGAGAGTTACGACATGTTCGGAATTATCTTCGACGGCCACCCAGGACTTACACGCATTTTGATGCCAGATGATTGGCAAGGACACCCACAACGCAAGGATTATCCACTGGGTGGAATTCCGATTGAGTACAAAGGTGCGACGACACCACCACCAAGTGAGAGAAGGTCATACCGATGACAATTCACTCAGATCCATATGCAGAGTCACGCGAGACGACCGAAGGTCGCGTCTACTCAGTCACAGGTGGCGATTGGGATTCATTAGCAACTGAGATTGGTGCAACAAAAGAAGAGCGCGTTGTCGTCAACATGGGTCCACAACACCCATCAACTCACGGCGTACTTCGCATCATTCTCGAACTCGAAGGTGAGACCGTTACCGAGGTTCGTTGCGGTATCGGATATCTCCATACCGGCATTGAGAAGAACACGGAATATCGTTCGTGGACTCAGGGCGTCACCTTTGTAACTCGCATGGATTACCTGGCTCCGATCTTCAATGAGACTGCTTACTGCTTGTCAGTAGAGAAGCTCCTTGGAATCACCGACGATATTCCAGAGCGCGCAAGCGTGATCCGCGTCTTGATGATGGAGCTCAACCGCATCTCCTCTCACATGGTCGCCCTCGGTACTGGTGCGCTCGAACTTGGCGCTCTATCACCAATGATCTTCGCCTTCCGCGACCGCGAGCTCGTTCTTGATCTCTTCGAGCAGATCTCAGGCCTGCGCATGAATATGGCCTATATCCGCCCTGGCGGAGTCGCCCAAGATATTCCTGCTGGTTCGATCAAGAAGATTCGCGAGACGGTCGATCAACTCCGTATCAACTTCAAAGATAACGAGAAGCTCTTGGTCGGAAATACCATCTGGATGAAGCGCACCCAGAACATCGGGTACCTCGATCTTGCTGGCTGCACCACACTTGGTATTACTGGTCCAGTACTACGTTCAACTGGTCTACCTTGGGATCTTCGTAAGACTCAGCCATATTGCGGCTACGAAAATTATGACTTTGATGTCATCACGACAGATTCTGCCGATGTCTACGGCCGCTTCTTGATCCGTATGAAAGAACTCGAGCAATCACTTCGCATTGTCGAACAAGCATGCGACAAGTTAGAGAAGCTTGAAGGCCAACCAGTAATGGTTGCCGATAAGAAGATCGCATGGCCATCACAGCTCTCAGTGGGTGCCGATGGCATGGGTAACTCACTCGCACATATCCGCGAGATTATGGGTGAGTCGATGGAGTCACTTATCCATCACTTCAAACTCGTGACTGAAGGATTCCGCGTACCTGCTGGTCAGGCATATGTCGCAGTTGAATCACCACGTGGTGAGACTGGCGTGCACGTTGTCTCTGATGGCGGAACACGTCCATACCGCGTTCACTTCCGCGAACCATCGTTCAACAATCTTCAATCAACATCTGCAATGTGTGAAGGCAGCATGATCGCCGATGTCATCGGTGCAATTGCATCGATCGATCCAGTGATGGGCGGTGTAGATCGATAATGAGTTACTCATCAGACCAGATTGCAATCATGGATTCGATCATTGCGCGCTACCCACGCAAGCGGTCAGCGATTATGCCGTTGCTTCACTTTGTTCAATCCATCTCAGGGTATGTCACTCCTGAAGGCATCGAAGCGATCGCCGAGAAGTTAGAGCTCAGCACCGCTGAAGTTACCGCCGTTTCTACCTTCTATACCCAGTACAAATCAGAGCCGGTAGGCGAGTACCACGTAGGTATCTGCACTAATACCCTCTGCGCCGTTATGGGTGGAGATGCAATCTTTGATGCTGTTAGCGATCATCTTGGTATCGCAAATGATGAGACCACAAAAGATGGCAAGGTCTCACTCGAACGCATTGAGTGCAACGCAGCTTGCGACTATGCACCAGTAGTCATGGTCAACTGGGAGTTCTTCGATAACCAGACTGTTCAGAGTGCGAAGGATCTCGTTGATGGTGCGCGCACCGGAAACCCACCTGCACCAACTCGTGGACCTAAAACTTTGCGCACCTGGAAAGAGAACTCAGCAGTTCTTGCTGGACTCTCTGATGGACTTTCAGGTGAAGGACCAGCTGCTGGCACACCATCACTTCTTGGTTTGAAGCTATCGAAAGAGGGCAAATGAGCAAGATCTCACCCGTTCTCTCAGCGCACTGGGATGAAGCAGATTCATTTACTTTTGATGGTTATAAGCGCCACGGTGGTTATAACGCTGCGATCAAAGCTCTTGCAATGGAACCTGATGCAGTAATCGCGCAGATTAAGGATTCTGGTCTTCGTGGTCGTGGCGGTGCAGGATTCCCAACTGGTATGAAGTGGAGCTTCATTCCTCAGGGCGATGGCAAAGAGCATTACCTCGTTGTGAACGCGGATGAATCAGAGCCTGGCACTTGTAAAGATATGCCGCTGCTGATGGCGAACCCACACGTACTTATCGAGGGCATGATCATCGCTTCCTATGCGATCCGTGCGAACTACGCTTTTATTTATATTCGTGGTGAAGTTGTCCACGTTGTACGTCGCGTTCAACAAGCAATCGCCGATGCCTACAAAGCGGGAATGCTTGGAAAGAATATTGGCGGCAAGGGTTACGACCTCGAGCTTGTCCTCCACATCGGTGCCGGCGCATACATCTGCGGTGAAGAGACCGCGCTCTTAGATTCACTTGAAGGCTTCCGCGGACAACCTCGCTTGCGTCCACCATTCCCAGCTATTGCCGGCCTCTATGCCCGTCCAACAGTTGTAAATAACGTGGAATCGATCGCAAGCGTCCCTGCGATTATCGATCGCGGAAATGAATGGTTCCAATCAATGGGTACCGAGAAGAGCAAGGGCTTCACGCTTTACTCACTATCGGGCCATGTCACCAACCCTGGTCAGATTGAAGCGCCACTTGGAATCACTCTTCGCGAACTTCTCGAACTCGCTGGAGGAGTCCGCGCCGGACACACGCTTAAGTTCTGGACACCTGGTGGTTCATCAACTCCGCTCTTCACCGCCGAACACCTCGATGTTCCACTTGATTACGAAGGTGTAGCAGCTGCCGGATCGATGCTCGGAACCAAGGCGCTACAAATCTTTGATGAGACAACATGTGTTGTCCGTGCAGTACTTCGTTGGACCGAGTTCTACAAGCACGAGTCCTGCGGAAAGTGCACACCATGCCGCGAAGGAACCTGGTGGTTGGTACAAATGATCCGCGATCTCGAAGCAGGCAAGGGCACACCAGCAGATCTCGATAAGTTAATTGATATCACCAACAACATCGCTGGTCGTTCATTCTGTGCACTTGCAGATGGTGCCGCGAGCCCAATCATCTCTTCCATCAAATACTTCCGTGCTGAATATGAAGCACACCTCACCAATGGTGGTTGCCCATTTGATCCAGCGAAGTCAACTCTCTTCGTAACGGTAGGTCAGGCATGAGTACTGAAATCACAACTGATGTCGAGATGATCACCGTTGTCATTGACGGCTTTGATGTCACTGTTCCTAAAGGAACTCTCGTTATCCGTGCCGCTGAAAAACTTGGAATCCAGATTCCACGTTTCTGCGACCACCCGCTCCTCTCACCAGCTGGTGCCTGCCGTCAGTGCTTAGTCGATATTGAGGTCAACGGCCGAGCATTTCCAAAGCCGCAAGCTTCATGCACTATCCCGGTTGAAAATGGGATGATCGTTAAGACCCAACTCACTTCGGAAGTTGCAGATAAGGCCCAAAAGGGCATTATGGAGCTCCTTCTTATTAACCACCCGCTCGACTGCCCAGTCTGCGATAAGGGCGGCGAGTGCCCACTTCAGAACCAGGCGATGAGCAATGGTCGTGAGGCTTCACGGTATGAAGGTGTAAAGCGCACATATGAGAAGCCGGTTGCGATCTCATCACAAGTTCTTTTAGATCGCGAACGCTGCGTTCTCTGCGCACGTTGCACACGTTTTAGTGAAGAGATCGCTGGTGATCCATTCATTACCTTGAATGAGCGCGGCGCACTACAACAAGTAGGAATCTACGAGAAGGATCCATTCCTTTCGTACTTCTCTGGCAACACTGTTCAGATTTGTCCAGTAGGTGCGCTTACCGGTGCTTCCTATCGATTCCGTTCACGTCCATTCGATCTCGGCTCAACTCCATCAGCATGCGAACACTGTGCATCAGGTTGCGCGATGCGTACCGATGTCCGTCGCGGCAAGACACTTCGTCGCCTCGCCGGTGAAGATGCAGATGTCAACGAAGAGTGGAACTGCGACAAGGGTCGCTGGGCTTTCAAGTACATCAGCAGCAAAGAGCGCGTCACATCTCCAATGGTTCGTGGCGAAGATGGCGAACTCCATGAAGCATCATGGCCAGAAGCACTCGCTCGCGCAGCTGCCGGGTTAAAGGGAAAGCGTGCCGGTGTCTTAGTCGGAGGCCGCAGCACCATTGAAGATGCTTATGCGTATCAAAAGTTTGCTCGCGTAGCGCTCGGAACTAACGATGTAGATTTTCGCGCTCGCCTTCACTCCGATGAAGAAGCCGCGTTCCTCGGAACAATCGCCGGCAAGATCACTGCAACCTATCGCGATCTTGATAAGGCCGATCACGTTGTACTCGTTGATTTTGAACCAGAAGATGAATCACCAATCGTCTTCCTTCGTCTTTACAAGCAAGTTCGTAAACGCGGTTTAAAGATCACAACCGTCTCACCAGTGTCAAGCCGTGGCAGTGAAAAGCTAGGAGCCACAATGGTTTCAAGCGTTGCCAACGTCGCAGGCCTCACAGAGAAGTCAGTGATCTTGGTAGGCGAGCGCGCTGCAGAAGTTATTGGCCAGTTCACCGCAGTGACAAAGCTTGCTGCTTCAACTGGCGCAAAGCTCTCTTGGATTCCACGTCGCGCCGGTGAAGTCGGTGCACTCGCAGCAGGTGCGATTGGCAACCTCTTGCCGGGCGGACGCCCAGTCAGTGATGCCGCAGCCCGTGTTGATATTCAGAGTGCCTGGGGAGTCGATTCACTTCCATCAAAGCCAGGTAAAGCGACTTGGGAGATCTTGGAAGCAGCAACAGATGGTCGCCTCAATGCGATCGTTGTTGGTGGAGTAGATCCACTCGATATCTCTTCAGAGGCGCTCGGACAACTTCTCGATACTCAGACCTTTGTTCTCTCACTTGAAATTGCCCATTCAGCGATTACTGCGATCGCAGATGTTGTTCTGCCAGTTGCAGCGACTGCTGAGAAGAACGGAACCTTCCTTAACTGGGAGGGCCGCCCACGTGCATTTGAGAAGGCGCTCACCGATTCACTGACTCGTAGCGATACTCGCATCCTTTCAGCGCTTGCTGATGAGATGGGAACTCCAATCAATTTGCCGTCCGCAAAGGCTGTTGCGAAAGAGATTCAAGTGATTGGGCCATGGGATGGTGCACGAGTTGCAGCTCCAGATGTAGCACTCGCCCAATCTTCAACACCAGATGCAGATCACGCAATCTTGCATTCATGGCGCCAACTTCTCGATCTCGGCACCTTGCAAACCGGCGAAGAGAATTTGGCCGGAACGTCACGTCCCGCACATGTCGTTATCTCATCAGCTCGCGCAGCTCGCCTCGGAGTATCAAACAGCGAACTCGTAACAGTCTCGACTGCTCGCGGTGCAATTACCGTCCCAGCTCAGATTGGTTCGATCGAGGAGAGCGCTATCTGGCTTCCTCGCAATAGTGATGGTTCACAGTGCATCGCCACACTCGGCGCTGCAAGCGGCATAGTCGTAAAGGTGGCGAAGGCATGAACGCTGCAACGCTGATTGGTAACGATCCTGGCTGGCTTATCGCCGTTAAAGGTCTGATCGTCTTTGTTCTCTGTGTCCTGCTTACATTGATGTCAGTGTGGGGCGAACGCCGCATCGTTGCCCGCATGCAGATGCGCCTTGGACCAAACCGCGTCGGTCCATTTGGTCTACTTCAATCCCTCGCTGATGGTGTGAAGCTCGCTCTTAAGGAAGATCTGATTCCGAAGGCTGCTGATCGAATCGTCTTCGTGATCGCTCCTGTTATAAGTGCAACAACATGTTTTATGGCCTTCGCTGTTATGCCACTGACTGGGAAGGTCAGCCTCTTCGGTCATCAGACTGTTATGCAGTTAACCGATCTTCCGGTTGGAGTGCTTTACGTACTCGCGATCGCATCAGTTGGCGTTTATGGAATTGTTCTCGCAGGTTGGTCTTCCGGTTCGACCTATCCGCTTCTTGGCGGACTACGTTCGAGCGCACAAGTGATCTCTTATGAAGTTGCAATGGGACTCTCACTCGTTGCGGTCTTCATCTACTCAGGTTCGATGTCGACTGCCGACATCGTCGCTGCCCAACATAAGTGGTGGTTCGCTGTTGTGCTCTTCCCGTCTTTTGTTATCTATTCAATCTCAATGGTCGGCGAGACAAACCGCGCACCATTTGACCTTGCCGAAGCCGAAGGTGAACTCGTTGGTGGTTTCCATACCGAATACTCATCACTGAAGTTCGCACTCTTCTTCTTGGCGGAATACGTCAACATCGTTGCGGTCTCATCACTTGCTACAACACTCTTCCTCGGTGGCTACCACGCACTTCCAGGACTTGGTTTCACCGAGAACTGGCTAGGCGGATGGTTCTGTATGGTCTGGTTCTTCGCAAAGGTCATCGCCTTCTTCTATCTCTTCGTCTGGCTACGCGGAACCTTGCCACGTATGCGTTATGACCAATTCATGAAGTTTGGTTGGAAGGTCTTAATTCCATCATCACTCCTCTGGATCTTGGTCGTTGCCACACTTCGCGTCATGTCAGCTCGTGGCGCACCTCGTGCACTCATCGCTGCCTTTACCTTTGGCGTGGTCTTACTGATCATGGCTGCGACCTCGCTCTACGAAAAGGCGAACCGCACCATCAACGTTGAATCACTTCCAGATAGCAGCGTTGAACCATCATTCCCAGTCCCGCATGTCTCAGGCATCAATCGAGTGGAGAGCAACAATGGATGAATTGACTCCTCGCGATAGCGAGTTTGGACTCGAGAAGGCAGCATCAGAGAGCGCGCCGATCTTGGATCAATCTGCTGGATCATTCTTCAAGCAACTCCTTGGCTTCTGGGTTACCTTCGTCGCGCAATTCCGCAAGGTAAACACTGTTCAATATCCTGAGGAGAAAGAGCCAACGGCTGAACGCTTCCATGGCCGCCATCAACTCAACCGTCATCCAGATGGTCTAGAGAAGTGCATTGGCTGCGAACTCTGCGCCTGGGCATGTCCTGCAGATGCGATCTATGTTGAAGGTGGAGATAACACCCCAGATGCGCAGTACTCACCAGGTGAGCGCTACGGCAAGGTCTATCAGATTAATTATCTCCGTTGCGTCTTCTGCGGACTCTGCATCGAAGCCTGCCCAACTCGCGCACTCACAATGACGAATGAGTATGAGTTAGCTGATGATTCACGTCGTAAGTTGATCTTTGAGAAGGAAGATCTCTTGGCGCCACTTCGCCAGGGAATGTTGATGCCTCCTCATCCGATGTATCCAGATTCAACTGACACCACCTATTACAAGGGTGAAGTGCCACATTCACATCCTTCGCAGGAGCCAAATGTTTAATATGTCCTTACAAGTAGGAAGCACACATACACCTGAAGCTGTGCTCTTCTGGGTACTTGCGCCAATGGCAGTGCTTGCCGCACTTGGCATGCTCCTTGTTAAGAAGGCGGTTCACTCGGCGCTCCTGCTTGCATGGGTCATGATCACGCTCGCAATTTTCTATATCGCTCAAGATGCGCTCTTCCTTGGCATCGTCCAGGTCGTCGTCTATACCGGCGCCGTCATGATGCTCTTCCTCTTTATCTTGATGTTGGTCGGCGTCGATAGTTCGGACTCACTCGTCGAAAACATTAAGGGCCAACGCGCAGCTTCAATTCTCGCCGCGATTGGTTTCGGAGGACTCCTTATCTCATTGATCGGTCGCGCAGTTTCACATACCGATGCAGTCGGCTTGGCAACAGCGAACACCGATGGCAATGTGCAGGGAATTGCTCAGCAACTCTTTACTCAATATGTATGGGCCTTTGAGGTGATCTCAGCGCTCTTGATCGTTGCTGCACTCGGTGCGATGGTCTTGGCACATAGCGAGCGTAAGCATCTCTCACAGCGCCAACTCTCGGTCAACCGTTTCCGCCAGAGTTCACTCGCAGATACTGCTGGTCTACCAGCATCTGGCGTCTATGCCCGACACAACGCAGTCGATGTACCAGCGCTCTTGCCAGACGGAAGTGCCGCTCCTACTTCGATCTCTGCAACACTAGAAGCCCGCGGTGACATCATCGCAACTGCGCCATTTGAACTCACGAGCCAGGAAGAGGAGGAGAACTAATGGATATCTCCAATTACATCTACCTCTCGGCGATCCTCTTTGTGATCGGTGCGATCGGCGTCGTGGTTCGTCGTAACGCGATCGTCGTCTTTATGTGTGTCGAGCTCATGCTTAATGCCGCAAACCTCGCCTTCGTTACCTTCTCTCGAATTAATGGCAACCTCGGTGGTCAGATCGCATCCTTCTTCACGATGGTTGTGGCTGCTTGCGAAGTTGTTGTTGGCCTAGCGATCATCGTGACTATGTATCGCTCCCGTCGATCTGCATCAGTTGATGATGCAAGTCTGTTGAAGCGATAACCATGACAACTAGAACTGATCTTGTCTTTCTAATCGCACTCCCACTCTTTAGCTCGGCCTTCCTGCTCTTGCTCGGAAAGATTGCTAATAAATGGGGCCATCTCTTTGCTACCGCAATCTCGGCCTCGACCTTTGGTATCGGACTCTATGAATTCTTCGCGATGCGCAGCCGATCCGGTGATGCCCGTTCGGCGACCCAGCACCTCTTCGAGTGGATCTCGGTAGGAAGCTTTAAAGTTGATGCCTCACTTCTCTTAGATCAGCTCAGCATCTGCTTCGTCCTCCTGATTACTGGTGTCGGAACACTTATTCATATCTACTCGATTGCTTATATGTCTCATGACGTTGATCGCCGTCGCTTCTTCGCCTACCTCAATCTCTTCGTAGCGGCGATGCTGCTCTTGGTCCTTGGCGACTCCTACCTCAATCTGTACGTAGGTTGGGAAGGCGTTGGCCTAGCTTCGTACTTACTTATTGGATTCTGGAATCAGAAGCCGGCTTATGCGACTGCCGCAAAGAAGGCATTTGTTGCTAACCGGGTAGGCGATGTCGGACTCTCCCTCGCGATCATGATCGCCTTCGCCCAATTCGGATCTGTAACTTTTGCCGGCGTTAAAGCTGGTGCACCTTCTGCTTCACCGGCTGCACTTACTGCGATCGGTGCAATGCTCTTACTTGCTGCCGCTGGAAAGTCAGCACAGTTCCCATTGCAATCATGGCTTGGCGATGCGATGGCTGGTCCAACCCCGGTATCAGCACTTATCCACGCTGCGACCATGGTGACTGCAGGCGTCTATCTCATTACCCGCTCAAACTTCATCTTTGATGCATCATCGACAGCCAGACTTCTCGTCGTCATCGTTGGAGCAATCACGCTCCTCTTCGGTGCGATCGTAGGTACCGCTAAAGATGACATCAAGAAGGCACTTGCGGCATCAACGATGTCGCAGATCGGTTACATGATTCTTGCAACCGGACTTGGACCAGTGGGATATGCCTTTGCGATCATGCACTTGCTCACCCATGGATTCTTTAAGGCGAGCATGTTCCTTGGCGCCGGCTCAGTAATGCACGGCATGGACGATGAAGTAAATATGCGTCGTTATGGTGGCCTCGGCAAAGTTATGCCGATCACTGCACTTACCTTTGGCCTTGGTTATCTAGCGATCATTGGTGTTCCACCATTCGCTGGTTTCTACTCGAAAGATAAGATCATCGAGACCGCTTTCAATGCCGGTGGTACTCGTGGAATTCTTCTTGGCGGAGCAGCGCTTCTCGGAGCTGCAATAACCGCTTTCTATATGACTCGCGTCTTCGTTCTTACCTTTATGGGCAGCAAGCGTTGGGACGATAAGGCTCATCCTCACGAATCACCATCATTGATGTGGATTCCAATGGTCCTTCTCTCTGTGGGATCAGTTGCCTCGGGCTTCTTGTTGAGCAAGGGGAGTGCCCTCGTTCATTGGCTCGCACCTGTCGTGAATGCTGGAAATGCTGAAGGCGGAAAAGAACTCATGCGCCCAGTAGTGGTTTCAGAGCTCGCACTCGGTGTCGTGATTCTCGGAGTCTTCACTGCGATCGTTAAATATGGCCGCAACGTTCCGGTCGAAGCTCCAACCGGATCAGTGCTCACTCGCTTTGCACGCCGTGACCTCGGTCAAGATGACCTCAACCACAATCTCTTGGTACTCCCAGGACAGGCAATTACTCGTACCTTGGTAGCGACCGACTTTGGATTTATCGATGGCATCGTCCGCGCCGTTGGTTGGACGCTCGCCTATATCTCCACTTCGCTCAAGAAGATTCAAAATGGTTATGTTCGTAGTTACGCGCTCTTAATGACCGCTGGTGCGATCGCCCTTCTCGCAACGATCTGGTTGGTAACGCTATGAGCCTTCTAACGATTCTCGAACTCACACCACTGATTGGTGCGGTGCTGCTCTACGCAGTACCAAAGCAGAATGCACAGTTGATCAAGCAGGTTGCTTTCGGACTCTCACTCGTTACCCTGGCGGTTTCAGCGCTGATCGCCTTCCGCTTCAAGACAAATAATTCTGGAATGCAATTTGTTGAGTCCCATTCATGGATCTCAAACTTCGGCATCCGTTACGCGGTTGGAATCGATGGCCTCGCTCTCGTTCTCATTCTTCTGACAACTATCCTCACGCCAATCGTCTTTCTTGCTGGTTGGAAAGAGGCAGATAACGGTCGTTGGAGTGTTCGCACTTTCTATCTCTTGATGTTGGTACTCGAGAGCTCGATGATTGCCGTCTTTGCAGCAACCGATGTCTTCCTCTTCTACGTAATCTTTGAAGCGATGCTGATCCCGGTCTACCTCCTTATTGGCGGCTATGGCCGAGGTGAGCGCGCTCAAGCAGCGATGAAGTTCTTGCTCTATTCACTCTTCGGTGGACTCTTGATGTTGGCTTCCCTCATCGGTATCTACATCATCTCGACCAACCAGATCGGTGGCACCTTCGATCTTGCAAAGCTTGCGACGTTACAGATCGATTCCGGTACCGAGAACTTCCTCTTCTTAGGTTTCTTCATCGCCTTCGCGATTAAAGCGCCATTGTGGCCATTCCATACTTGGCTACCAGGGGCTGCAAAGTCTGCGACTCCAGCGACTTCAGTCTTGCTCCTTGGTGTCCTCGATAAGGTCGGAACCTATGGAATGATCCGATTCTGCATCACGCTCTTCCCACATGCGACGAAGACCTTTACACCGCTCATCATCGTGCTTGCGATTATCTCGATCCTCTACGGTGCCTTCTTGGCGATCGGTCAGCGCGATATCAATGGTCTGATCGCATTTACCTCTATCAGTCACTTCGGCTTTATCGTCCTTGGAATCTTTGCGATGACCTCACAGGGCATCTCTGGTGCCTCGCTTTACATGGTTAACCACGGCTTCTCGACTGCAGCGCTCTTCTTAGTTGCAGGCTGGATGGTCGCGCGACGTAATTCGTCGCAGATCGAAGATTTCGGTGGCCTACAGCGAATCACACCGGTCATGTCATGGTGCTTCTTTATCGCAGGTATGTCAGCGCTTGCACTGCCTGGTATCTCAAGCTTTGTCAGTGAGTTCTTAGTTCTCGTCGGAACCTTCACCCGATATCCAGCCGCAGCGATCTTCGGCACAACCGGAATTGTCCTTGCTGCCCTCTATGTCTTGATCACTGTGCAGCGTTCACTTCATGGCCCAACTACACCAGGCAATGAGAACCTCACCGATCTCAATCTGCGCGAAAAGATTGCGATCGCTCCGGTTATTGCAATCCTTGTCTTGATGGGCTTCTTCCCAAAGCCAGTTTTGAATTGGATTAATCCAAGTTCGCATCAGACGATGCAAGCAGCTGGTTATTCAGATCCACTTCCGAAGGCAGGTAAGTAATGTTCACCGCACCTCACCTGGAATACGCACTCCTTGCACCAATCCTCATTCTCTTGGCTGGTGGACTTATCGGAGTAGGCGTAGAAGCCTTCGTACAGAAGAGCCTGCGTGCAACCGTTCAACTCTGGGTTGCGCTCGTCACCGTCGTCATAGCATTTGGGCAACTCATGCTCGTCCGCGATCAGAGATCAACGCTTGTGGCGATCGATTCATTCTCCTTCGATGGCGCGACTGTCTTCATGCAGGGAACAATCCTTGTTCTCGCCTTCTTTGCACTTCTCTTGATCGCCGATCGCGGAAACTTCGTATCTCAGGCGTCAGCGATTCCTGGATCTGAGGATGAAGCGAATGCGAACTCGGATGGCAAGAGCCAGACCGAAGTCTTCCCACTGACCCTCTTCGCGATCAGCGGCATGATGCTCTTCCCAGCAGCAACCGATCTCATCACGCTCTTCGTTGCGCTCGAAATTCTCTCGCTTCCGCTCTACTTGATGGCCGGACTTTCTCGTCGTCGCCGGCTCTTGTCGCAAGAAGCAGCTCTTAAATACTTCTTATTGGGCGCCTACTCATCTGCCTTCTTCCTCTTCGGTAGCGCCTTCCTCTACGGCTACTCAGGTTCGCTGACTCTCAATGGAATCGCTAGCGCCATTGCCGGCAATGGCGGAAATGACATCTTCTTACTCCTTGGAATTGTCTTCCTGATGGTCGGATTACTCTTCAAAATTGGCGCCGTCCCATTCCATTCATGGACTCCCGATGTCTATCAAGGCGCACCTACTCCGATCACCGGCTTTATGGCTGCCTGTACCAAGGTCGCGGCCGTCGGCGCGATGCTTCGAATCTTCTATGTTGCACTCTCTGCTGATCTCGTTCAGTGGCGTCCAATAGTCACAGCTATCAGCATCATCACGATGTTGGTCGGTGCGATTGCAGCAATGTCGCAACGCGATGTAAAGCGCACGCTCGCCTTCTCCTCGATCGCACATGCTGGCTTCTTACTCATCGGCGTCATTGCGCTTAATCAATCTGGTCTGAAGGCTGCACTCTTCTATCTCGTTGCCTATGGCTTTGCCACACTCGGCGCATTCACAGTTGTCACGCTTGTCCGGGATTCATCTGGTGAGGTCACCGATATGAATCGCTGGGTTGGACTTGGAAAGAAGTCTCCACTTATTGCTGGCGCCTTCTGCCTCTTCTTGCTGAGCTTTGGCGGAATTCCACTCACCAGTGGATTTATTGCAAAGTTCTCAATCTTTACTGCGGCCTATGAAGGTGGCAACACGACGATTGTCGTCTTTGGTGTACTAACAAGTGCGATCGCGCTCTTCTTCTATCTACGCGTGATCATCCTGCTCTTCTTCACCGAGCCAAAGAGTGATGTGGTGACGGTCTCAATCCCATCATTGAAGGTCAGCTTTGTACTTGCAGCAAGTGTGATTGTGACTATCCTTCTAGGTGTGTACCCATCCCTCTTGCTCAATAGCGCGCAGAGCTTCGCTACCTTCCTTCGTTAATGTCCTTAGGCATACCGCAGCTTGATGCTGCTCTAGAGGCATCCTTGACTGCCGATATGGCTCGAGTCGAGGCCCTCCTTCGCTCGCATATTGAGGGCGAGTACCCACTTGTTATTGAGACTTCGCGCCACCTGGTTGAGGCCGGCGGAAAGCGATTACGGCCATTACTTACTCTCCTTGGTGCTCAATTTGGTAACCCTGGCGCACCTGGCATTGTCGAAGCTGCTGTTGTCTGCGAATTAACCCACTTGGCGACGCTCTATCACGATGATGTCATGGATGAGGCGCCACTTCGGCGAGGGGTTGAGAGCGCAAATAATCGTTGGGGAAATACCGTCGCAATTCTGACTGGCGACTATCTCTTTGCAAAGGCATCACAACTTTTAGCTGACTTAGGCCCAGAAGCGGTACGACTGCAAGCCATCACCTTTGAGCGGCTTGTTATCGGTCAGATCACCGAGACTCAGGGTTCGAGTGAAGGACTCTCACTCCTTGATCATTACCTACAAGTGATCTCTGGAAAGACGAGTTCGCTGATCGCAACCAGCATTCGTTTCGGTGCGCTGCTCTCTGGTAGCGATGCGAAAACGACCGAACAGCTGACTAAATATGGCGAGTTGATCGGAACTCTCTTCCAATTGGCAGATGACGTTATTGATATCGCAAGTGAGAGCGCCGAATCAGGTAAGACTCCTGGAGCAGATCTTCGAGAGGGCGTCCCAACCCTCGTCACCCTTCCGATTCTGGAATCTAGCGACCCAGCAGATGCCGAACTTCGCGCGATTCTCGCTGCGCCAATAACTGATGAGAGTGTTGTGGCTTCAACAATTAAAGTGCTGCGCACACATAGCGCGATGGATAACGCTAAAACTATTCTCAAGAACTACGCTGATCAAGCTCGTGGTGAGATTGCAGATCTTCCTGCAGGGCCAGCGAAAGATGCGCTACTTAAACTCTGCGATGCGATCATTACTCGGAGCGCTTGATTTCACAAGATCCATTCCCAGCGCAATCAGTGCTCCCCAGATAATAAAGAATCCGATCCAACTTCCGGTTGACATCTTCTCGTGCCGGATCGAGACTCCAATGATGAATTGCAAAGTTGGAGTGATGTACTGAAGTAGACCAATGATCGTGAATGGCAGGCGATTACCAGAGCCGTTGAAGAGCAAGAGTGGAATGGCTGTGACTACTCCTGCACCGATGAGAAGCAGCGTTAAACCTGTCTTTTGACCGAAATGTGAGTTCCCTTGCTGTGCGAGGAAGATTAAATATCCGCCATAAATAGGTAGCGAGAGCAAGGTTTCGATCGTGAGTCCTTGAAGAGCTGGAATATTCAATTGCTTCTTGATGACGCCATAACTACCCCACGAGAGAGCGAGCGTCAGGGCAATCCACGGTGGACGGCCATAGTCGATCGTCAGGACGATAACTCCAATTGCTGCGATACCCACCGAAACCCACTGAAGCTTGCGCATCTTCTCTTTCAGTAAGAGAACACCGAAGGCGATGATGATCAGGGGATTGATGTAATACCCAAGCGCGCACTCGACTACGTGGTTGTGGTTGACGCCCCAGATATAGACGAGCCAATTGATTGAAATCAAAATTGAGGTGAGCGCCAACTTAAGAGTGATTACGAGATTCTTCATCAATGAGATCGTGGTTCGCAGTTGATGAGATATGGCAAGGGCGATGAGGCAGACAAGTAGCGTCCAGACTGATCGATTGGCAACAATCTCAACCGAGCCAGATGGCTTGAGGAGCGGCCAGTAGAGAGGGAAGAGTCCCCAAATAGAATATGCACTGACGCCAAAGATGAGACCGAGTTTGTAACTCGTCATTGAGTGAGAAGTAACCGGTTAGCGGTAATTAGTGAATTGAACTGCAAACTCCCATGGATGATCTTTCACCATAGCAATTGCAATTTGCAGGTCATCGCGGCTCTTACTTGTGACGCGAAGTTCATCTCCTTGAATCTGAGTCTTAAGTGACTTAGGGCCTTCATCGCGAAGTAACTTGGCAATCTTCTTTGCATTCTCAGTCGAGATGCCCTCTTTGAGGGTGCAGGCGATCTTGTAGACCTTGCCACTGAGTTGAGGGGCGCCGGCATCGAGATGCTTCAGCGAGACACCACGCTTTACTAATTTATCCTTCAAGACTTCGAGAGCAGCCTTTGCCTTCTCTTCGGTATCAGCTTCAATGTTGATCTTCCCGCTGCTCTTCTCGAGCTTGGTGCCGGTATTTTTGAAGTCGAAGCGGGTATCGATCTCGCGTTCTGCTTGATTGAAGGCGTTATCCACCTCCATCTCATCGATCTTGGAGACGATATCGAAACTGGAATCTGAGGCCATTTGCGTACTTTATCTTGGTCAGCAGGCTCAGAGTTGCTGGAGCAACTCTTGGACTCGTTCTGGCGATGGGTAGGAGGCCTGAGTACCCAACCGGGTCACGCTGTCGGTGGCGCAGAGACAACCGAGTTTGATCGCCGCCTCGTCTGTCAGGCCAAGGGCTAATCCGACTGCAAAGGATCCAACCAGTGCATCGCCAGCTCCAGTGGTATCGATCGCAGTGACTTTCGGAGCAGATACACGAACAACAGTGCCATCGAGGGTGGTGAAGGCGGCTCCGGCTTCACCCAAAGTGACGGCAAAGCGAGTCTTAAGCCGAGATGCCAATTCTGCGATGATGGCATCAGAGGTTGGGGCTAATCCTTCAGGATGCATCGCCGCGAATTCGCTCTCATTTGGCATTACCCAATCGCTAACCGCCAAGAGCTCTGGCGTAATTGGCGAGTACGGTGCTGGGTTGAGGATCGTTGGAATTCCCTTTGCTTGGGCCGCTTTGAAAGCGGCAGCTGTAACGTTCTGTGGAATCTCAAGCTGACCCACCACGACTGAGATCTCACCCAAACCCTCAATGGCAGATTGAGACTGCTCCTCGCTCATCAGATTATTTGCACCTGGGACGATCAAGATTCGATTGGTCCCATCTGGTTCGACCCAGATTGGGGCAACGCCACTTGGGCCGGGGGCTCGCCGAATAAATTCGGTATTGATTCCTTGAGATTCAAAATTCTTGAGAGTACTGTCACCAAAGAGATCATCGCCCAGCGTGTTAACCATGGCAACTTTGATGCCAAATCTGCGGGCCATGGTTGCCTGGTTCGCGCCTTTTCCGCCGAAGCCAACAACGAAACTATCTGCCAGAAGTGTCTGACCTCGCTCTGGAATTCTCTGGGCATACGTGACCATGTCAGTCATGGTGCTTCCCACTACAACGATTTGTGGTTGTTTTACAGCGCTCATCTGGCCCCGCTTCATGGTCAACTTTGGAAAATTCTCTTAATAATATTGTTACTTATTACCTGTGGGAATGACTAGACACAAATCTACTCTTGACTTAGGCTCGGAGCAATCGATCTGCCCAAGCCCACCCTGGTCAAAGTAGACGGTATTCACGAACTTTCCATTGATCATGGAGACATTGAGTGATCCCTCTTAACATAAGGAGAATGATCTAATGCAGAAGAAGACTCTAGGAAGAGCGCTAGCTGGTGCTGTTGCAGCAGGCTTAGCTCTTTCTGTTGTATCACTTACTGGAACAGCTGCTTCAGCTGCACCAAAGAAGTTGGTAGGTATTGCCTTCGATCTTGGTGGAAAAGAGCAACCAGGTTTTAACCAGCTCGCTTACATCGGCTTCAAGACATTCTTGAAGACCCACCCAGGCTGGACTGAGAAGGATCTACAGGGAAATAACGCTGATACAGACGCTACCCGCGCTCAGCGCCTCAAGCTCCTCATCAGCGCCGGTGCAAATCCAATCGTTGTTGTTGGTTACTCATATGAGAATGCACTTAAGGAAGTTGCAGCTGCAAATCCAAACGTCAAGTTCTCTATCGTTGACGACAACATTGCCGGTGCAAATAACGTTGAAGGACTTGAGTTCCACGCTGAAGAGGGTTCATACCTCGTCGGTGTGGCAGCAGCTCTCACAACAAAGACAAATAGCGTCGGCTTCATCGGTGGCGTTAACATACCTTTGATCCAGTCTTTCGAAGCAGGATTCAAGGCTGGCGTCTACAAGGTCAACCCAAAGATCAAGTACCAGTCAACATATGCATCTAACCCACCTGATATGAGCGGATTCAACGCTCCAGATAAGGGACATGAAGCAGCACTCGGTATGTTCCAGAATGGTGCAGACGTTGTCTACTCAGCAGCTGGTTCAACCGGTCAGGGCGCTCACAAGGCAGCCTTTGAACTCGGTAAGGGTCACTGGTCAATCGGTGTAGATGCTGACGAAGCCCTCTATGCATCAAATGCTAAGTACAAGTCAGCTATCTTGACTTCAGCACTGAAGAACGTAGACGTCGGCGTGAACTCATTCTTGAGCGATGTTGTCGCAGGTACCTTCAAGGCTGATGTTCACTACTTTGACGCATCAAATGGTGGTGTTGGTTTCACAACAACCGGAAACCACCTCTCAGCAGCAACTATTGCTAAGTTGAACACAATCAAGTACTCACTTGCTTCAGGTGCGATTGTCGTTCCAACAGATCCAACAAAGGTAACCCTTCCACAGGGTTAATTCCTTCGATCTGGTAATAGTTAAGAAATAAAGGAAGTAAAGCGTGGTGGTCTTCGGGGAAACCTGAAGGCCACCACACTTCATTAGTAGATGTGACCACGCATTTTTTCATACTTTCAAAGATGAAAGGGCCTTACCGTGTCTCTCGCAATTGAATTAAAGGGTATCGAGAAGAATTACCCGGGCGTCGTCGCAAATCACGATGTCGATATCACCGTCGAGAAGGGCAATATTCACGCCATCATTGGTGAAAATGGCGCTGGCAAATCAACGCTGATGAAGATCCTCTACGGCATGGTGAAGCCGGATTCAGGAACCATCTCAATCTTTGAAAACCCTGTCACTATTAAATCACCACAGGATGCCATCGGCCTGGGTATCGGTATGGTGCACCAACACTTCATGTTGGCTGATAACGCCACCGTCCTTGAAAATATTGTTCTCGGTAGTGAGCCAATGAAGGCAAAGGTCGTTGTGGACTATGCCAAGGCACGTGCGCACTTACAGGAGATTATTAAGACGTATGGTCTTGAAATTAACCCAGATGATCTTGTTGCAGATCTTGGTGTTGGTTTTCGCCAACGGGTAGAGATCGCAAAGGTACTTTTCCGCGGTGCAAAGATCTTGATCCTAGATGAGCCAACTGCAGTGCTTGTCCCACAAGAAGTAGATGAGCTCTTTAAGAACCTAAAGGTACTGACTGCCAATGGTCTCACCATTATCTTCATCTCGCATAAGCTCGATGAAGTGATGGCAATCGCTGACAGCATCTCCGTGATGCGCCGCGGAACCACCGTAGCCGAGCTCGTGCCGGGTAAGACCAATAAGAAGGAGTTGGCCGAATACATGATCGGCGGTGAACTTCCAGCGCCGCGTCCAGCAACTACAAAGCCGCGCGATGAGAAGGTCTTGGTGGTGAAGGATGCAAGTCTCAATGATCGCACTGGCCGCGAAACTCTCCATAGCATCAATCTTGAGATCCACGCAGGTGAGATTCTCGGCCTTGCCGGCGTTGAAGGAAATGGCCAAGACGCACTCATCGAAATGATCATGGGTCTGGAGAAGCCAACTTCAGGAAGCGTTCATACTGTTGGACTCGATACCAATGTGAGTTCTTTGCGTCAGATTCGCGACCATGGCGTCGGGTATATCCCACAAGATCGTCAACGCGATGGCCTCTTAATGGCCGCGCCGCTCTGGGAGAACCGTATTCTCGGCCACCAAGAGACCAAGCCAATGTCTAACGGCCCCTGGATTGATAAGGGCGCTGCAAAGAAGGATTCCGAGCGGATCATTGAAGAGTTCGATGTTCGTACGCCGAGCAATAATGTGATGGCGAGCGCGCTCTCTGGTGGAAACCAACAGAAATTTATCGTTGGTCGCGAGATGTCTGGTGACCCAAAGATGTTGATCGCTGCTCAGCCAACGCGTGGTGTAGATGTTGGCGCGCAGGCCATTATCTGGGATCACATCATTGAAGCCAGACTCAAAGGCACTGGCGTTCTCCTTGTCTCGGCTGATTTAGATGAACTCTTCAAACTTTCAGACCGGATTGCGGTGATATTCCGTGGCACCATCGTCGATTATTTGGATCCGAGAAGTACCACTCCAGAACAACTGGGATTGGCAATGACAGGAGAGAAGATCGCATGAAAAAGCTCAATAAGCTCTTCTGGGCGCTCGCTGCTCCAGTAGCTGCGATTCTCTTTACCTTGATCTTCGTCTCGATCATCTTGTTGATCAAAGGTGCCAATCCGCTCTCAACTTTTCAGTTGATTGCCAGTTATGGAAGCCAGTCAGATAACATCGTTGCTGAACTCAACCAGACAGTTGCCTACTACCTAGCCGGTGTAGCAGCGGCAATTGGTTTCAAAATGTTGCTCTTCAACATCGGTATCGATGGTCAGTACCGCTTAGCTATCTTTATTGCTGCAGTTGTTGGTGGCGCAACCCACCTTCCTTCGTATCTTGAAGTTCCACTTATTATATTTACTGGCATGGTTGTTGGAGCTCTCTGGGCTTCGATCTCTGGTTATCTAAAGGTGAAGCGCAATATCTCTGAAGTTATCTCCAACATCATGCTTAACACCATTGCGTCAGGTCTGATCATCTACTTGCTTCAGCCAAGTCGCCTTGGTCTCAAAGGCAAGAGCTCTGACAACCTCGGTACTCCAATGATTCCTAACTCTGGCTGGATGCCAACCTTCCATATCTTTGGTGGCGAGCTCTACAGCTTCGGTATCGTTGCAATCATCGTGGGCGTCCTTTATTGGATCGTTCTGAATAAGAGCGTCTTTGGATTCAATCTTCGCGCAACGGGAATGTCATTCAGAGCAGCACGCGCAAGCGGTGTGAATGCGCCTCGTATGGTCTTCATTACGATGGCGATTTCAGGCGCGATTGCTGGTCTTACGGGAATGGGTGAACTGCTGAGCCATACCCATACGTATAGTCTCGCCTTCCCAACAGGTTATGCCCTCACTGGGTTAGCACTTGCGCTATTGGGTCGAAGTAATCCAATCGGCATTGCGGTCGCAGCTTTCTTCTGGTCATTCCTCGAACAGGCAGCCCCCGCACTTGACCTCAACGGCGTACCAAAAGAGATTGTGATGATGATGCAAGGAACGATCATCCTCGCGACAGTCACTGCCTATGAAATTGTTAAGCGAATCACTCGTCGTCAACAGCAACGTCTGGTGGGTGCTGCTGATGCCCCACGGGTCGAAGCTGGTCAGAAGGGGGATAAGTAATGAGCACTCTCAAAGGTAATCGCCTCTGGAAAATCATCACATCACCATCTCGGATGATGTTGACGGTCGCCGCGGTCATCATCTTGATCTCACTTGTTCGCCAGTTCACTGGCGTCGATGACATCACATCTCCAGGAGCAGCAGGTGCAACGATTCGTTTTACTATCCCAATCTTGATGGCTGGACTCGGTGGCCTCTGGGCCGAACGGTCAGGTGTTATCAATATTGGACTTGAAGGTATGATGATTCTTGGCACCTGGTTCGGCGCGTGGTTCGGATATCTCTATGGGCCATGGGTGGGAATTCTCGCTGGTGCTATTGGTGGCGCCATCGCTGGCTTACTCCATGCCGTGCTTACGGTTCGAGTCGGTATCGATCAGGCTGTATCAGGTCTGGCAATCAATCTACTTGGTGCAGGAACCGCGCGCTTCCTCTCCGGCGTCTTCTTTATCGGAGCTGGTGGTGACGTAAATATCTCACCTCAGGTTAAATCAATCGGCACTTTCACAGTACCTGGGTTAAGTCCCTTTCTTACAACCCTTGGTCAAAAACACATTCTTGTTCTTTCAGATATCTCTGGCGTGATGGCTGGTTTGATCACGAAAATAAATTGGGGCTCACTCGTCATGATCTTGGCCTTGCCAATCACGGCTTGGATTCTCTGGAAGACTCGATTCGGACTTCGGATGCGATTCTGCGGTGAGAACCCGGTTGCGGCTGAATCATTGGGTGTAAATGTCTATCGCACTCGATTCATTGCCTTGGCAGTCTCTGGCGGACTCGCAGGACTTGGTGGCGCTTATATCTCTATCATCTCCACCGGAAACTATTTAGAAGGCCAGACTGCGGGACGCGGTTATATCGGTCTTGCCGCGGTGATCTTCGGCAACTGGACTCCGGCCGGAGTTCTCGGTGGATCCGTTCTCTTTGGTCTCACCGATGCACTTCGCGTACGTCAATCGACTTCGGTGCATGCACTGCTACTTGTAGTCATTGTCCTTGCAGCTCTCTATGGTGTTACCAAACTTCGTAAGAAGGATTGGAAGGGATTCATCACCGGAATTTTGATCGCTGTATTGGTCCTTGCTTACTACATGATCAATAAGACCGTTCCAGATGAGTTCGTGACCTTCTTCCCTAACTTGACGACGATTCTGGTACTGGCGTTTCTATCGCAACGATTGCGGCCACCAGCTATGGCTGGCGCTCCGTACCGAAAGGGAGAGGAAGGATAACCAATGCCACCGATGGATTTTTGGGAATCAAAAGTTCTCAAGAGTCTTGACCCCGTCGTTAAAAATTCGACGCTCATAAAGGTCAACGAAGCGAAGATCGCAGAGGTCGCTTCATGGATGGCATATGAAGAGTTTGGTAAGCCAGATGGCTCATCACTCTTCAACTTTGGTGATGATCCAGATTTCCTGATGGATCTCACTCTCACAGTGAATACGATGAACTTCGCATTCACTAATTTCGATACTGGGGTTAAGTACGAGACCGATTACAACGGTCGTCGTTACAGCGACTCAGAAGCGATGATGGCAAACCTGCATCGTGCAGTAGCTGAAGGGATTCCGTTCTTCGATGGTGCCTATCAGGCAAATATGGTTCGCGCCGATCTCGAGCAGGTCTTCCAAGGCACGATTGAGATGCCGATGCTCGATGAGCGAGTAAAGATCTTCAACGAAGTTGGAGAAGTACTGGTCGCGAAGTATGAGGGTAAGTGGCATAACTTCGTGAGATCGTGCGCACCTCGCCTCTATGCAGATGGCAATGGAATTCTTGAACGCTTGACTACCGAGTTCCCTCGTTTCGCCGATGTCTCTGCGTATCACGGTTCGACAATTCAGCTCTATAAACTGCCACAGCTGGGCATTTGGGGACTCCACCTCGCACTCATGCCACGTAAGGCCTGGGCGCTGGAAGATGCCCACTTGTTGACTGCCTTCGCTGATTACATCGTCCCAGTGGGACTTCGCGTCATGGGAATCTTTGAGTATGCACCAGAACTTGAGGCGCAGATCAATTCACTCACTGAGGTACCTCGCGATAGCGCGGCTGAAGTTGAGATTCGAGCGAACTCCATCTACGCCATCGCTCGGCTTACTGAAGAGGTCAATGCCAGACGCGTTGGACTAGAGCCATTGCTCATGCCACAAGTTGATTTCAGATTATGGAAGGCCTATCACGCAACACATTGGCCGCACCATTTAACGAGAACGGTTATGTACTAATGAAGATCTACTTTGCGGGTCCACTCTTCACGCCTTATGAACGCTCCTTTATCGACCAGTGCGCAGCTAAGTTGCGCAGCGCCGGAATGGAAGTCTTCGTACCCCACGAGATCCCACTCCCGGATCCAGTGACGCCAGCCTTCATCTTCGATGTTGATTCTGCGGCCGTGCTTGATGCCGATGCTGTTCTTGCCTTGCTCGATGGCCCAATGGTTGATGATGGGACCGCTGTGGAGATCGGAATTTTCTGGAGCGCCATGAGTACAGACCCTTCAAAGAAGGGCATTGTTGGGCTTGTTACTGATACTCGTGTCATTCGTGATCGCAAGATGATTGATGGAAAAGGAATTAACCTCTTCGTTCGAGGATGCATTGAAGACCGCGGGGCCTTAGTGGATAACTTCGACAAAGCCTTTGAGATCTTAAAGGCCTGGCATGAAGAGAAGTAGATCACCGCGTGGATGCTGACCGCATATAAAAGCGTTGTAAAGAAGGATCACTCGCTCTCAACCTTCGGCTTTGGCATTTTGGGGCGCCTACCTCTAGCTATGAATAGCGTGGGGCTCGTCTTCCTGATCTCATCCATTCGTAACTCCTTTGCTCTCGCTGGTCTCGCTTCTGCCTGCTACACGCTGGCTGGCGCATTTGTCGGCCCGCGGATTGGAAAGTTGGCAGATCTGAAGGGGACCCGAAAGGTCCTTATCCCCATCACGGTGCTCAATGCGATCGCGATTACTGCAATTCTTACTGTTGGTGTGCATTACACCCCAGCCCTCTTACTCAGTGCAGCGCTCGCTGGCGCAACTTTCCCGAACTTTGGAAGCTATACCCGCACACGTTGGAGTCGTTCTCTTACCGATGATCGTGAGCTTGGTGCGGCGCTCTCCTTGGAGTCAGTGCTCGATGAGACGGCATTTGTAGTGGGACCAGCGCTTGCAGGATTCCTCTTCGCTTGGCACGGATCACGATCACCATTGATCGGAGCGATGATCTTCCTTTTAATCGCGGGCTTTGGGCTATCACTCACGAGCACAGATCATGAAGGCCATGTGCAGCCAGAGGGTAAGCACGGCGGACTGCTGAAAATTCCTTATGTAAAGCCGCTCCTTGCGACACTCGTCTGTATTGGCATTACCTTTGGTGCGCAGTACGTGGTGATTCTGGCTGTTGCCCGAGAGGGTGGACGTGCAGCTGACGGTGGACTTTGGGTTGGGCTTAATCCAATCGGTAGCACTGTCGCAGGATTTGCCTTCGGTTTTATTCATTGGAAGATCTCGTCTGCTAAACGTCTGACCGCATCCCTACTGGTAATGGCTTTGGGAACGTCGGGCCTGGTGATCTTCCATAGTTATCACACGATTGTTCTGTGGTTGATTATTGCTGGCGTTGCGATTGCCCCGGCTTTGATCTCAGCAAATCATCGCTTGAAAGAGTTAGTACCGATTCATCGGCTGAATGAGGCCTTCTCACTTCTCGGCGCTTCGATCTCTATGGGAATTACGATCGGTGCTTCTCTGAGTGGTGTACTTGTCTCTCACTTTGGTGGGTGGCATGGATTCGACTTTATGCTGGGTGCAACCGTGCTCGCCTGTCTGGTTTCAATCATTGGCATTCGTGGCGAGAAGGTAGAGAATTAACTATGGCGATGCGAGTTATTTTAGATACTGATCCAGGAATCGATGATGCACTGGCTTTTCTCTTGCTTGGTGCATCACCTGAAATCTCACTTGAAGCAATTACCGTAACCCACGGCAACACGACAGTTGAGAAATGTCTTGGCAATGCCCTACGCCTCGTTGATTTGGCGGGTTTGCAAGGTGTACCAGTTGCCCGTGGCGCAAGCGCTCCATTGGTAAAGAGCCTGACTGTGGCGGAAGAGACCCACGGTGATGGCGGACTTGGTTATGCAGTCCTGCCTGAAGCGAAGGGAAAGGAGAGTGAGAAGGGTGCAGTCGAGACCATCATCGATTTAGTGCACCAATACCCGCACGAGATCACCATTCTTGCGATCGGACCGCTCACCAATATTGCTCTTGCTATCCACAAAGACCCATCGATTATTGGCCTCATCGGTCGTGTGGTGGTGATGGGAGGCGTCGTTCACGCCCCAGGAAATATGACACCAGACTCCGAATTCAACGTCTTCTGCGATCCCGAGGCCTTCGATATCGTCTTGCGGGCCGGCTTTGATCTCACCATTGTTCCTCTCGATGTCACCTATCAGTGCCTCTTTACCAAGTCGCACGTAGCTCGACTCTCGAAGGTAAGGCCAGATGTTGCGAAGTTTATTGAAGACTCAACCCGCTTCTACATGGAGTTCCATGATGAGTATCAAGATATTGATGGCTGCGCGATCAATGACCCACTTGCCGCTGCCATCTTGATTCACCCAGATCTTGTGACCTTACGCGATTACTACATGCGCATTGAACTCAAAGGTGAATTCACTAAAGCGAAGACTTCGGTCGATCACTACAAGGTCCTTGGCAAGGCTGCAAATTGCAAGGTCGCTATGGAAGTTAATGTCGATGGCTTTATGGATTTCTTCATTGAGCGAATGGAGCAGCTATGACTAAGCAGCATCACATTCACTTAGAACCAGGGGATGTCGGTCGATATGTGTTGATGCCAGGTGATCCTGGTCGAGTAGAAGTTATCGCACGTCATCTTGATGACGCGAAGCACATCGCGACAAACCGTGAGTATGTGACCTATACCGGCTTCCTAGATGGCGTGAAAGTCTCGGTTACCTCAACTGGAATTGGCTGTCCATCAGCAGCAATTGCGCTAGAAGAGTTGGTCCGAGTCGGCGCTGATACCTTTATTCGAGTTGGTACCTCTGGTGCAATCCAACCTGGCACCAAGAGTGATGAACTTGCGATTATTACCGGGGCGATTAGAGATGAAGGAACTTCACTTCATTACATGCCAGCCGAGTTTCCGGCCGTCGCCAATCTTGAGATTGTGCAGGCGCTACGCAGAGCGGCCCAAACATCCAAGACCCCGTTTCGCCTTGGAATAACCCAGTCGAAGGACTCCTACTATGGCGAGGTAGAGCCCGAGCGTTCTGGCGTGCCCGATCGATTGTTGAAGCGCTGGAAGGCGTGGGAGATAGGCGGCGCAATCTGTTCTGAGATGGAGTCCTCAACGCTCTTTGTTGTTGCCTCCATACTTGGCGTGAGAGCAGGCGGCATCATGGCGATGTGGGCCGATGGTGACTTTAAAGGTTTGGACTCTCTGATCGAAACTGCGATCGGTGGGGTTCGTGAGTTAATTAAAGGAGATAACAATGGAGACAGCTGACGGCAAGCAATATCACGTTAACCTCAAGCGCGGTGATGTTGGTAAATATGTTCTGCTCCCAGGCGATCCTGGTCGATGCGAAGCCATCGCAGCGCTCTTCGATAATCCTGTACATGTCACACAGAACCGCGAGTACAACACCTATACCGGAACCTTAGATGGTGTGAAGGTATCTGTGACCTCAACTGGAATCGGCTGTCCTTCAGCAGCAATCGCGATTGAAGAACTCGTCCGTGTTGGCGCCGATACCTTTATCCGAGTTGGTACATCTGGACATATTCAGAAAGATATTAAATCTGGTGAGCTCGCAATTATTAACGCAGCGATCCGTGATGAGGGTACATCGCTGCACTACATGCCGATTGAATTTCCTGCGATCGCAGATATCGATCTCGTCCTAGCCCTTCAGCGCGCTGCCAAGAAGACTGGCGCGAAGTACCGCACCGGCATTACGCAATCAAAGGATTCTTTCTATGGCCAGCATGAGCCAGAGCGTATGGGTGTTGGTCCCGACCTCCTCAATCGCTGGAAGGCGTGGGAGATTGGTGGAGCGCTCTGTTCTGAGATGGAGGCTTCGGCGCTCTTTGTGATTGCATCAATGCTTCGCGTTCGCGCAGGTGGCGTGATGATGGTTCATGGCGTCGATCCAATGCCACCGTTGGATATTCTCTTGCAGACTTCAGTTCAAGCGCTACGCGAAATTATCGCGGAAGATAAGGCGAATGGCCGAGCTGTAGAACTATAAGGTTGTGAAACCGACCTTGCGGTCTGCGGCATTGCCAGCCTCGACATAGGCGATCTTGCCGTGCGGAATAAGGATCTGACGGCCCTTGGTATCCGTGAGCGATAGTGCTTTGCCAGAGTCGAGTGCTTCCTGAACCTTGGCTACGACCTTCTCGATCGAATGATCAATCTCGTACATGAGGTCGACGCCAGTGTCAGCGATACCAATACGAAGGTCTGTCGTTGTCTTATTCTCTTTAGCCATGACCTAACCTTAACCTGAAATTACTGACTCTGCTTTGGGAAGCCGCCGATACCGCGCCAGATCTGATTTGCTACAAGCTTTACCGCGTTATCACGGTCGATTTTGCCATCGCGCTCTAACCAGTGACGTGCAGCCGATTGCACATTTCCGATGATTCCTACTGCGAGCATCATGGATGCCTCTTTTGGTAGTCCAGTATCAATCGAGATGACGGCAGAGAACGCTGCGGCGCAGTCGTAGGTCATACGTGTGAGGCGCTGGCGAACCTGAGGTTCAACACTCATATCGCTCTCGAAGAGCAGGCGGAATGCTTCGCCTTCTAAATTAATGAAATCAAAGTAGGCAGCAGTTGTCGCCTGAACGCGCTCCCAGTTATCAGTGCGCGATGCAACTGACTTCTGAATCTCAAAGACAAGTGAGTCGATGTGGAGATCGAGAACGGCAAGATAGAGATCGAGCTTGGAAGGGAAGTGTTGGTACAAGACCGGCTTGCTTACATTGGCGCGATCAGCGATCTCATCCATCGCCGCCGAGTGGTAACCAGCCTGCGTAAAGACTTCGAGTGCTGCTGCAAGTAATTGCGCTCTGCGTTCGTCGCGAGGCAGTCTGCCCTTGAGATCTGTGGTCATGGTTGAAGGATAAAGGAAATCGCTGAGAGTTGTTATCCTCTCCCTATGACTTCCAAGAGCCAGAAGAGCCTGCTACTCGTTCACGCCCATCCCGATGATGAGACCATCAACAATGGCGCCACAATGGCGATGTATGCCGCCGCTGGCTATAACGTCACTTTGGTCACCTGTACCCGTGGTGAAGAGGGCGAGATCCTCGTTCCAGAACTCGCACATTTAGCAGCCGATAAGGAAGATGGCTTGGCGCCGGTCCGAGAGGTAGAGCTGGCAAATGCGATGGCAGCCCTCGGAGTCACAGATCATCGCTTCTTAGGAGCCCCCGACCACCGCTATCGCGATAGCGGAATGATGGGAACACCACCCAACGATCGCCCTGATGTTTTCTGGCAGGCAGATCTCGATAGCGCAGCGCGCGAACTCGTCAGAATTATTCTTGAAGTAAAACCACAAGTCCTTGTTACCTATGATGATTTTGGTGGATATGGCCACCCAGATCATATTCAGGCCCATCGAGTTGCGATGCGCGCAGCAGAGTTGGTGGAGTCGGAATGGAATATCGAGAAGATCTATTGGAACACGATGCCGCGTTCGGTGATTCAAAAGGGAATCGATGCGATGAAGGCAGCTGGATCAGATTTCATGGGCGTAGATAACGCAGATGATCTCCCCTTTGCGAAACCCGATGATGTCGTCACAACCGTTATCGACGCAAGCGAATTCGTTGATCAAAAGATGAAGGCAATGGCATCTCATCCGACTCAGATCGCACTCGATGGTCCGTTCTTCGCACTCTCTAACAATGTCGGACTCAATGTCTGGGGTTATGAGTACTACACCTTGGTGAAAGGTGAGAAGTCAGGTGATCTCACTCCAGAAGGTTGGGAGCAGGATCTCTTCGCAGGTATCGCTGACTAACTAGCCAATAACTTCGTAACTCTGCCCGGCTGGGCCGTCCTTCACTGCGATCTTGAGCGTTAAGAGTTTTTCACGTAATTCATCACTTCGTGCGAAATTCTTTGCTGCCCGAGCTGCTGCTCGCTCGCTCAGCAATCGAGATTGCTCATCCGTGAGCCAAATCTCGGCATCCGCACGATCAAGGTCAAGGGCGAAGACGTTATCCATTGCTCTAAAGATTGCTGCACGCACGCCTGGGGCAACTGATTCATCCCGTTCGATTCGGCGAAGTTCTACAGCTACTTCAACAGTTGAGAGATCGTTCATCAACATGGCAGTAAGCGATTCAATAACCGCCACGGCATCAGGTGTCTGGGTGCTTGGCCCCCAATCCTTGAGCTTCTTGCGCCAGCGAGTGATGGTCGCATCGGCCGCAATCAACGCATCCCAGGTGAGATCGATCTGGCTGCGATAGCGATTCTCAAGTAAGCAGAGACGCAGTGCGAGCGGATCCAAACCTCGAGCTACAAGATCAGAGACGAGAACCACATTGCCAGCACTTTTCGACATCTTGCGACCTTCAAAGAGGAGGTGCTCACCATGTACCCATTGCGCCACAACTTCATAACCAGCAGCGGCGTTGGATTGAGCGCGTTCATTCTCGTGATGAGGAAAACGTAGATCGATGCCACCAAGGTGAAGATCGACGAAGCCATCTAAGAAGTGCAGTGACATGGCAGAACATTCAATATGCCAACCCGGGAATCCTGCTCCCCATGGCGCATCCCAGATCATCTCGGTTCGGTTTCCGGCTGCTTTCCAGAGCGCCCAATCTGCGTGGAAGCGTTTGGCGCCATCATCGGTATATTCGTAACGATGTCCGGGCTGAAGTGCATCTAACCGATTACCGCTGATCTCGCCGTAACTTGGGAATGATTGCGCAGCAAAGTAGACAGATGAGTCGTCACCAACATATGCGCTGCCTTGTTTGATGAGTTGTGTAATGAGCGCCTGCATCATCTCGATGGATTCACTTGCACGCGGATAAGCGGCTGCAGGTTGAATGCCAAGAAGTCCAAGGTCCTTATGAAAGCGATCTTCATATTCGCGAGCGATTGCATATGGATCGAGCTTGCGCTTTGCTGACTCGGCGAGCATCTTGTCTTCGTGCAGGTCCTCAGACATATGGCCCACATCAGTAATATTTTGAATGAGGCGACTCTCGAACCCAGCTAATCGAAGCGTGCGCAGGATCAAGTCAGAGAGCAGGAAAGTTCGCAGATTGCCGACGTGGGCATCACGATAAACAGTAGGGCCGCAGCTGTAGATGCGAGCGAAGCGATCATTGCTGATCGTTACGGGCATTAGCGTTCTAGTGCGCGTATCAAATAGTGAGAGCGGGGTAGTGATCATTGCCCGGGCACGATCTTCCAGACGAAGATGCGATTGGGGTCAAAGGTCACGAGCGATCCATCCTTCTTGCGAATAGTTGTGGGACTCTCCAGTGTGCCAAGCAGGTCCCGAAAGCCACCCTCGGGTTCAAAGAGGCGGATGCTCGCCCGTTGACCTTGCTCGGGTTCACCGGGCAGATCTGGTGGGGTGCGTCCGCTCATAGGGTAATTCTCTACCCTCTGGGCGTTCTTGGCATAAGATTCACCCCATCAGCGGTACCAGTAGTGCCAAACCAGATTAACCGGAGTAAAAGGAGCCCAGCGTGACATATGTAATTGCCGAGCCATGCGTCGATGTGAAAGATAAGTCCTGCATCGAGGAGTGCCCAGTCGATTGCATTTACGAGGGTAACCGCATGCTCTACATCCAGCCTGATGAATGCGTTGACTGCGGCGCCTGCGAACCGGTCTGCCCAGTCGAAGCGATCTACTACGAAGATGATGTCCCATCACAGTGGAAGCAATTCGGCGCAGTAAACGGTGAGTTCTTCGTTGAGCTCGGTTCACCTGGCGGAGCAAGTAAGGTCGGCCTCACAAATAGCGACCACCCATCGATCGCCGAGCGTCCAGCAAAAGCTGAGTAACTCTGAAACTTCCAGATTTTCCTTGGGATGCGCTCGCTCCAATCGGAGCGATAGCGAAATCTCATCCTGAAAGTTTTATCGATCTCTCGCAAGGAACCCCGGTTGATCCAACTCCTGCATTTATTCAGGAAGAGTTTATTGCTGCTGCGAATTCACCACGTTATCCCGTCACGACCGGAACCGCAGCACTTCGCGATGCGCTGAAGAAGTGGTCGACAGAACGCCTTGGTATCACCGGTGAATTCGATGTACTGCCCACCATTGGCTCGAAGGAACTCGTTGCCTGGCTACCTACCTTGTTGGAGTCGAAGAAAGTGCTCTATCCAGAGATCGCCTATCCAACATATTTAGTCGGTGCGATTATGGCTGGCGCTGATCACCAGAGCGTGCCGCTCGATGCTTCTTCATGGCCTGCTGCAGATCTTGCTTGGGTGAACTCACCATCGAATCCAACTGGCAGAGTACATAGCGCTGCCGAACTTCGCGCAGTTGTTGATTACTCACGACGGACTGGCACTGTGATCGCGAGCGATGAGTGTTACTTAAGTTTTCCAGCAGGCGATGTAAAACCAACCTCGATCTTTGAAGTAGCCGATGGCGATAATAGAAATCTCCTTGCAGTTCACTCACTTTCTAAGCGTTCTAACTTGGCTGGATACCGCGCGGCCTTTGTTGTGGGCGATAGCGCACTCATTGCACGACTTTTGGAAGTGCGTAAACATGCCGGCATGATGGTCCCGCTTCCTGTTCAACGAGCGATGACCGTTGCACTCGCTGACGAAGAGCATGTAGATCAACAAGCTGCGCGATATCGCGCACGCCGAGGTGTACTTCAGGCGGCACTTGAATCGCAAGGCTTCCGGATCGATCACACCGAAGCTGGTCTCTACTTGTGGGCGACCCGTGGTGAATCCGATTGGGAGAGCGTCACCTGGCTTGCCCAATTCGGAATTTTGGCCACCCCAGGCCACTTCTATGGCGAGGCCGGATCCCACCATATTCGTATCGCTCTCACCGCGACCGATGACGAGATTGCAACGGCAGCAGCACGGCTCAAGCACTCTGCAGGTAAGTAGATGGCTTCCTGTACCTCTGCAATTCTCCTCGTGGGCGGCATGGGTACTCGCATGCAACCACTTACTTTTTCAACGCCTAAACCAATGTTGCCACTGCTCGGTAAGCCCATCACCGAACATCAAATCTTAAAGGCGAAAGCGGCAGGTATCACTGAGATCGTTTTAGCAACCTCCTATCTTGCTGAAGTCTTTCTTCCATACTTCGGCAACGGCGAGAAGTTTGGAATCACTATCTCATATGCAGTTGAAGAGAGCGCGCTCGGCACCGGGGGAGC
>Ga0214170_1000040_pt1 | contig 61260 bp, 54 predicted proteins | sample TroBogEpilimnion_2_FD_153008 | JGI IMG/M metagenome (GOLD analysis project Ga0214170, IMG submission 153008) | Freshwater microbial communities from Trout Bog Lake, WI - 27JUN2007 epilimnion | ecosystem: Environmental > Aquatic > Freshwater > Lake > Epilimnion/Euphotic zone | place: Trout Bog... | reverse complement strand
ACTGGGTCAAGGCTTTGGCCCATCACTAAAGTCATTAGTAAGCAATTGCTTCCTGTCTACGATAAACCAATGATTTATTACCCTTTGGCTACTCTGATGCATGCCGGAGTGCGTGAAATTTTAATTATCACTACGCCTCATGATCGTTCATCATTCGAGACTCTTCTAGCAGATGGAAGTCAATTTGGTGTCCAAATCACTTATGAAATCCAGCCAAAACCCGAGGGTTTAGCCCAGGCATTCATCATTGGAGAAGATTTCCTGGATGGTGAATCATCTCTCATGATTCTTGGGGATAACATTTTTCACGGTGCTGGGTTGGGGCATGAATTGCGGAATGTGATTCCTGACTTAGGAGCACACATTTTCACCTACGAAGTTGCTGACCACACACAGTACGGTATTCTCACTCTCGATGATTCTGGAAGCCCTTTGGCAATTGAGGAAAAACCTAAGAATTCAAAATCGAAGCTGGCGGTGACGGGACTATATTATTTTGATAAAGAAGCACCTAGACTGGCTAAAACATTGCAGCCTAGCCCTCGTGGTGAATTAGAAATTACCTCACTAATTGAATGTTATTTGAATGAGAATATACTCTCCTATACTGCTCTCTCTCGAGGAACTGCATGGCTGGATACGGGGAACCCTAACGCCATGCATGATGCCGCTACATACATCAGAGTTATAGAGGAGAGGACTGGATTGAAGATAGCCTGCCTAGAGGAAATTTCTTGGCGAAATGGCTGGCTGAGCGCAGAAGACTTACAATCTGCTTCAGTCAGGCTGGGAAACAGTGCCTATGGAAAATATCTCGCAAGGCTTTTGCATCTATAAGCTTTGATTTGATCACACACAGATTAATCCCCTGTACAATTTGGTTATGGACTTATTGCGACGAGTCATCACGTATCCATTTATCGTAGCGAATGAATTTCCTGCTCGTACAAAGAATTGGATCCAGATCAGGATTCTTCGCAGGCATGAAAAATTTGTACTGTACGGTTTACTTCCCGAGGCTAAAGACATTGCAATCTTAGCGGTATTCCCGGGGACGACAACATTTGGGTCAGTAATTAGAGTTGCCCGCTGGTTAGAAGAAGCTGGATACTCGCTAATCATAGTAATAAATGAAAATCCTTTGAGCGAAGCATGGGTTGCCAAACTCCACGCTCCTGGCCGGGTTTTGCTAGCACGACCCAATATTGGTAGTGACTTCGGCGCATACCAACTCGCCCTAAAATTGATTAGGAGCAAAAAACATTCAATTCAAAACCTTGTGATTGCTAATGATTCAATGGTTTACCACCCAGAATCTCACATCACTGTTGCAAGAGTGATCAACATAGAATCTCAGGATATTTGTAATTCATTATTTTTAAACATGCAAGGAGTAATTCATGCGCCTTCTATGCTTCTAAGATTTGGCCGAGAAGTCCTGGTCCAAAAAGATTTCTGGGAATTTTGGGAAAAATATTTTCCTTACATTAGTAAACGTAAGATTATTAGTAAAGGAGAGCATACTCTGACAAAAGTGGTTGGTTGGAAAAATATCACTCCCGTGTTATCGACGTCCAGCTTGCCTGGTGAAATCGATCTGCTCACAACTGAGTTTCTTCAGCTCTTGCGTTGGTCTTTCTTGGTTGATCCCATACTAGCTGAGATAGCCATGTTGAATCATGAGAAAAAAATTATTCACTATCTCGTTGAATTTGCCTTTGAAAACTTCCATGTAAGTGACTCTCTTGGACTATATTGCGCAAGACAATTACAGGCTCCCCTTAAATTAGATTTAGCCAAAAGAGGACTTGTCACGAAACAGGCTGTTTTAGATGCAATGAAGGTCCAAAATTTAGAAGATAGTGAATTAATTGAATTACAACGAATATTAGAAAATAAAGAGTCATATACGACAAAAACTTTACTTCAAAGACTTTTCAGGACCTAAGCACCTTGCAAGCCCTCATAAGTGTAGGCCAATCATCCAAGCTTTCGATGCTCCAGCTTTGAGTGATTGAAAAACTCGATAAGTAATCTCCTTTCGGATGTTTGCTGGGCAAGCGAAGGTACTTCCGCATGCCTGGGTTAGTACAACAACGCGCCAACTGAAAATCCCCATTCAATACCTATCGCTGGATCCAATAGATTGAGCTCAAATTCTTCTGTTGGCGAGAATGAATGAAAGCTCAGTAAGCATCTGCCGAACCATCCTCAAGCGAAACACAATCATTTGCCGAGCCATCTCCAATCAATACAATCTGGCCGTAGCTACCTAACAGATCGACAGCCACATGCTTTCCATATATTGGAGAATTTAGACAGATATCAACAATCATACCCGGAATCTCGCCAGCAACACATCTCACCCAGTTCGCTTTTCAAACCTGAGCCAAGCTGAAGTAAAAACCTACGCAAAATTCACTAGAAACTTTTGGATTAGGCAACACTAATGGTTGCTTGGCTATTAATACAAGTGGTTAAGCGATAAAAATCTTCACGTGGTGTTCTTCTACTTAAGACCAATTGTGGTCGGATTGAGTTAGAAAAGCTCTATTAGCATTAACCGATCGCTCTGTTAATCTCGCCGTAGGATATCAATCTATAGCTGTGAAACAGCCCGTATTTGATTTCTCCGCAGAAACTTTCGATGATTTGATTGGTAAATCAAAATTCAGTTTTAACCATAGGTCAGATAAGTCCCGCATGTCTCACCGCATTTCGATAACACTCTGATTCAAATACAATTCCTATTTCCATATGGATGATCGTGCTCTTTGTCTTATCTTGAGACAACGTCATCAACATAGCAAGCAAGTATAACTCGGAGTCCGCAGTGCTAATCGTTACACAGCCAAGCTCTCGGGTCGATATAGACGTTTTCTCAAGTTCAAAATGCCCATCAATGATTATCTCTTTGATTGGGAGAGTGACGATATTGTCACAACAGGTGTGCTTCGATATTCTTTAGGGTCAATATTATCGACCAAGATGATAATTTCTTCACTTTCAAAACTCAATTTAGGGCATTCAGTGAAACCGCGATTTCTCTTCTATCCGGCGCATTAAGAGGAAGTGGGTCTACAATTCGATTCCCAACAGAGGGGAGTTGTCGAGTCAAAAAATTTTAAATTAGTTGGGAAGGCACCTCTGGAATGAAATGCTTCGTAGATTCGACCCAATAAAGAAGTTAGCACCACTAGAAAGTTCTTGGCTCAGTGCAAAATTTAAAGAATTAAAATTAAATTTTCCGAGCAGCACTCTCATAACACATATTGGGTGAAGAGTGCTTTCAATGCGTCCAAATTGGCAATCTTTGAGCATAATCAACTGCTTGCTGATCGTTACGATAAAGGGACTTCCCCAGAATAGTCGATAAATTATTGATTCAAGGAACTAATCCGAGGTCGTGCACACACAATCCTCAATAGAAGATTATTACACCACGTCTTCTTCTGAACATGTCTTCAGATTTAGGCTTCACTTGCGTCAAATTCAAGAATTTCCCTGGCTGAGATACGAATAGTTCTGGTTAGTTGTCCTACAATTCTTATGTGCAGCAAGAATTAGGTAATGATATGAATGCATACTTAGTGCTAGCGCATGAGGATGTTGACATGCTGAATATATTGATCTCGCGCCTTGTCAGCACCGGCCTTGTCTTTGTGCACCTAGATCTGGGTTGCTCGATTCAGCTTGAGGAAGTAGTGAATGGTCCACGTATATATATTTCCAAAGTCATGAAGATCAAGTGGGGCGGTTGGTCTATTGTCCAAGCCACCCGGTTACTTGCTAATCAAGCGATTGCTGCCGGAGCTAAGCGTTTAACTCTTTTGAGCGGTCTTTCATATCCCTTAGTGAGCGATGATAAGTTATCAGCATTGGCGATTAGTGATGCGGATATCTTCGAAGCGCAGTTGGTTGATCTTAACTCAATTGGGAAATCGTTTAAGCGTCGATTTACATCCCGCCATCTTGAATTCAAGCTCGGCAATTCGCTTTTTGCCCGAATAGTAAGGCGTGCTTCGCGAGAGATACACTCAAAGCTTCCATCACTTGATCCAGAACGTGAACTTTCACCACTCAAACTGACCCTAGGTTCCCAGTGGTGGTCCGTTTCGACCGCTACTTACACAAGTGCGCTTGAGGTTCTAAAAACCTTTCCTAAGATCGAACGATATTTTAGGCATATCGAATGTAGTGATGAGTCATTTTTTGGGACTCTCTTTGCTCGCGTTTCTCAAAACCATAACAACCTCGGAACAACGTATGTGCAATGGGGAGGAGATGGGCGCCCATTGGTGTTAGCTCAGGTCGATCCATCAGTAAGTGAGAAATATTTTTTCGCTCGCAAATTTTCCTCATTGAATTTTCCTATAATTCAATAAACTCATAGCTGATGAGTGCTGATGAGTGCTGATGAGTGCTGATGAGTGCTGATGAGTGCTGATGAGTGCTGACCTATTCCTACCTTGGGTAACCTGGCTTCTATAATCCCAAACTTGCCCGCAATTGATTGCCTACCTGATCGATCTCGGTATCTCTCACCATTGTACAAATCTTGAGAGTCATCATGGGGTCTGAATTACCCAGGAACTTGGCAGCTGTCGTCACATGGAAATTATTAGTCTTCAGAAAATAAGCGTAAGTCTTGTGGAGGGAGTAAACAGTTACTCCGTGTTTTGCTAGAACTGCACCTATCCCCGGTCTGGACTTGGGGAAGGGTGAGTGTGCCACCATTTACCGTAATGAGTACCTGCCACTCGTGGCTTGTGTGGATAAACTCCTCCTTTTTTACAGGTAGTAAACAACCACTAAGTGTTCTAAAACTGCAGATACCCCAACGCCCCCTGAACGATTGCGCTGCGCTTATTGATGCCAAGAGAGATGTGGCCTTCACCGGGTTCGTAGATCAGCTTGGCTGTCGGGATCTTGCTGGCCAACCACTTGCCGTGTGCATGCGGGACCATGAAATCTTCATCGCCCTGCCATAGTTCGACTGGCTTCTTGATCTTGGTGATATCGAATCCCCATGGCTGCACAAATTCTAGGTCGTCATCCATCCACCCGTAATAGCTGACCTCAAGCGCATGCCTGAATTCAGACGCGACCTCATCTGCGACTGCAGGGGTAAGTGACTTCTTATCTGCGTCGCCGATAAGACCACCGAGTGCTTCGATCAATTGATCGCCGGTGACGTTCGCCGTTCCTGGGGCATTCTCTTGCATCCATGCTTCGAGTATCTCGGTGCCTGCGACTGCTGCGCCGAATTCGATGTGGTTCTCTTCGCCCATGCCATCGAGGAAGTCCAAATCGCTTGCGCCATACTCGGCTACACCTGCGATGCTGATTGCTGCGACAGTTTGAACCAGTGTTGTGTCGGCAAGGCAGTGTGGTCCTCCGCCTGACCAACCGATCGAGACGGATCGATTAACACCGAAGTGTTCGAGGATCGCTTTGCTATCTTCGGTATTGGAGATAACCGAACGGCCCTTACGACGAGCACTCAACCCATAGCCTGCGCGTGAGAATGCGATCGCAAAGCCACCCATCTCTGCAACGACTGGTAGCCAGCCTTCCCAGGTATTGCATGATCCTGGTGTGCCGTGGTGGAAGAGGATTGCGTTGGCAGATGGTGTTCCTGCGGTGAGAACTTCGAGGTTGCGACCATCGGGCAGTATGAGATTGTGCTTATCCATAGCGTGATTAAAGCAGGGTTCCTCTCCTATGAGAAGAAGAAGCTACTTAATGATTTTTCCGACCAGTCTATAAAAGTTCTCATGGCTGCCTACTGTGAGTAGCTTTAGTTCATCAGAACTCTGTTGGGTGTAGGCAAGAAGCCACTCTTGATCTAAGACTTTGAACTTATAAACATAGACGTGGCTGAGGTTTCCTACTTTTTGTTCACCAGCAAGTTGGTCCTTTAAAAGGAGTTCAACGGCCCGGTCGACCTCGGTTTTTTGATTGGGGAAGAGCTTCTTTAGCGCCCTCGCGAATGTCGGAGTGACGACCGCCTTCATTTACTGAATTCGTACTCGACTGTCGCCTTCTCTGCATCGGCCTTGAGAATCTCTTTGATCAATTTGAAGGAGAGATCTGGATTCTCTTCTGCAATAGCAGCAAGATTGAAGTAGAACTCGATTTGCTTGGGGACGGTGCGATGTTCACGCTCGGATATAGCCACAGCCCGTTCAACGAGTGAGTCTGAAAGCTTTACATTCTTGCCCATGGTTTTCCTCCTCGCCGTACCTTAGCCTCAAAGGTAACTTTTTACAACCTTAGGTTACCTAAAGATCTGCCCTTGGGCTGGGTTATTAGGATCGGGGGATGGAGATTCTGGAGAAGTATCAGATCCGCGGAGTACCGGGGCACGCACATCGCACAGCGATTGATGGTCGTCGCGTTGATTTCTGGTCGCCCGCTGATCCTACGCATCTGATTGTCTGCCACGATGGCCAGAATATTCTCGATCGCAGAACTGCAACGCGGCGTAAGACGTGGCAGCTAGCGAAGGCATCGATCAAGGTCGCCGAAGAATTGGGGATGACTCCCCCTGCAATTATTGGCGTTTATCACGGTGGCACTAAGAAGGACCCGAATGGTCGTTACAAGGACCTGACGCCAGAATCCCCGTATCGCAATGGTGTGAAACCGATTCTTCCGCCGGGGTATTCGCAATTAGACCTGAGTGAACTTCGTGGTGATTGGTATCAGAAATTCATTGCCGAGACCGTTGTACCAACGATTTCTGCAGAGCTCGGGATTGATTTAGTGCGTGAGAAGACTGCGATGCTTGGATCAAGTATGGGTGGTCTTGCGACCTTGTATGGCGTGGGTCTCTATCCAAATCTTTATGGCGCAGCACTTAGTTTTAGTCCGCATTGGGTGATCGGTGCGAATCCGTTAGTTGATGCGTTGATTGATGCGCTGCCAGGGCCAGATCGATTGCGATTGTGGATGAGCCGTGGCACTAAAGGCCAGGATGGCACATACGAACCATTCCAAGATTATGCAGATGAGCGTGCGCAAGATCTCGGCTTTGTGATGGGCCAGAACTTATCGAGCAAGGTATTTGAACGCACCAGCCATAGTGAGAAGTCGTGGGCGAGTTATGTCGATCAGGCGTTGCGCTTCTGGCTTTGCTCTTAGTTACGAAACGTAAGAGATCTTGTAGTTCAGTTGGTTGGATGCCACAACGCTACCTTTAGCATCCTTCACGACTGCAACAATCGTCAGCACTGTCCCGGACTTGTATTGTCGTGGGTGTAGATAGGTGCGGAAGAGTCCACCCTTAGTATCTTGATAGGCATAGGTGCGACGATCAGTGCTACCCAGTGATACCCACTTGCCACCTTTAGTCTTTACATCAAAGGTCACAGTTTCAAAATCATTTCCCGGAACGGTCGCCGTCAGCGCCACCCAGTTCTGGGTGTTGTAATCAACTTCCGGTGTGTTGAGTTTGATCGAGAGATTTGCTAGCTGTGGTGTGAAGTCATCAGCAGCCTTGAGGACCACCCAGCTACGTGGCTGAAGTGTCATCGTAAGGTTTGAGCCTGTTGAAGAGAGATCCGTTGCCGATCCTGAGACCGGCGTCCATGATGTGCCGACGGTTGATACCGGCGTTGTGAAAGTCTGTGGATCTGTGCCATCGTTAAAAGCAACGACAAACTCTTGCTTTCCCGCGAAGCGACTAACCGCAAAGAGATCTCCCTGGCCGTATCGGACTTGTTGTGTGCCATTCTTTAGCGCTGGGTATTGGGCATACAACCCTTGGAGATCGGTGATGACTTTCTCCATGGGGTTGGTGAGATCGAAGGCGCTCTGTGTGCCGATCGGTGAGCCACCGATGCGATATTCACTCTGCCAGTCTGTGACTTGGGTAGAGAACATATCTTGGCGCGCTTGTTGATCTCCGCCTGTGCCGGTCATCCCCTTCTCATCTCCGTAATAGATGCTTGGGCCACCACGAAGTAGGAGCAAGACCGCGTCGGAGAGCTCATCGCGCTGCAAGATTGCAGCATCTCCCTCGCCTAGGGCTGCGTTATAAATATTCATACCGATACGGCCCATATCGTGGTTACCTAAAAAGGTGGCAAGACCATACGAGCTAGTTGTTGCCGTGGTGTAATAATCATCGGTATTAAAGAAGGCCGCTAAATTCTTGCCGCCACCAGATGAAATCACAAAACTTTGTGCGACAGATTGGAATGGGAAGTCCAAGACACTTGGATAAGACTGCTCAGTCACAAATTGAGATGTGAAAGCTGGGTCAGAGTTTGAGATCTCACCAAAGATCGGGAAGCTGGTGTGGCCGTTGGCATGCGCAACTTTAAGGATCGCCGGAATGAACTTATTCCAAAACTCGGGGTTCACATATTGAGCCGTGTCGATTCGGAATCCATCGATATTAAATCGAGTAATCCAACTCGACCAGAGTGCGATCTCACCCTTGAGGACATCAGGTTTTTCAGTGAAGAGATCATCAAGTCCTACAAAATCGCCATCGAGATTTGAAGGACCATTGAACGTTGTATTGCCACGGTTGTGATAGTTCGTCACATCATTGAGAAATGCTGGCTTCTTTGCGTTCTTGAGGCCATTAGGAACATATGGCACGTATGGGAATGAGACATTTGCGCAGAGCTTTGGGAATGTTGGAAGTTCGGCATACTTCGTAGAATCGAATGGCTTGCCAGCGCAGGTCTTATAGGGAAGTTGATTGGCATAGATATAGGAATAGTTATTGTTCTTATATTGAATAACATCTGCGGTGTGATTGACGACAATATCGAGAATAATCTTTAAGCCAAGCGAGTGAGCGGTATCGATAAAGTTCTTGAAATCGGCTTCCGTTCCAAGATGTGGATCGATAGTCGTAAAGTCCAGACCCCAATAGCCATGGTAATCGGCCGAGCCAGATTGAATATATTGGCCAGCAACAGGTGGCGTCACCCAGATTGATGTGAAGCCCAAGCCTTTGATATAGGGAAGGTGTGCGGTGAGACCTTTGAAATCGCCACCGTGATAGTAGCCAGGGCTGCTTGGATCAAAGCCGCTATTCAAAACTGCGGCAGCGCCTGTCAGCCCGGCTGAATCATTGGAGGTGTCACCATTTGCATAGCGATCTGTCATCACAAAGTAGACAGATTGCGCGCTTAAATCCCCACGAGCAACTGGTTGTGCGAGAGCGGTGAGATCATCAGCATGCCCTGCGGTGAGCAAGGAGTTACTACTCAGTGCTAACCCCAGAATTGCAGCCACTACAGCAAATCTGCGAATTCTCATCCCTTGGTTGAGCCGGCAGTAAGCCCAGTGACAACAAAGCGCTGTAAGAACATAAAGAGCGCAATGACTGGCACCGATGCCATCAATGATCCTGCGGCAAATGGTCCCCAGTTCTTTTGATATGCGCTAGAGATGAAGCCTTGCATACCTACTGCAACTGTGAGGTGGGATTGGTTACCATTTCCGATAATGATCGATGTCAAGACGTATTCGTTCATTGCGCCGATGAAGGAGAGCAAGAAAATCACAGCGAGCACTGGGCGCACCAATGGCAAGATAATTCGGAAATAGATTTGAGCATGACTTGCGCCATCTATCTTTGCTGATTCATCTAGTTCTTGTGGCACCGTATCGAAGAAGCCCTTGAGCATCCAGCAGTTCACGCCAAGTGAGCCACCGACAAAGACGACGATCAGAGCTGAGATATTTCCAATATGCATGAAAGGAATACTCTTACCAAGATCGGCAAGGATGAGATAGAGCGATGCGATGGCAAGAAGCTGAGGGAACATCTGCACGACCAAAATTGTCATCAGCGTCGTCTTGCGGCCTTTGTAGCGGAAGCGACTGAGTGCATACGCAGCGGATGCTGCAACCGCTAGCTGCAAGAAAGATGTGACAGAGGCGATCAGAACCGAGTTCTTAATCCAGCTGGTGTATGGATAGTTCGGGTCGTTGAAGAGAATATGGAAGTTATTGAAACCAGGATGAGGTGGAATCAATTGCTGATTACTCACATCATTATCATTGTTAAATGCGGCAGATGCCATCCACAAAAATGGAAAGAGAGCGAAGGAGATTGCAAAGATCGCTACCGCATGGCGCCAGGCAAGGGTTTTAAACCAGGCGCGGGCGGTCATTGGCTTCGCCTTTTGAACAATAACCTTGGAGGTAGTCATTGGCTTTTCAGTAAGAGTTGTCATTAGTTCATGTTCTCCATTGTCCGACTCTTACTAAAGCCGTAGAGCGAGAGGCTGGCTACGAGTAAGAAGTTGAGGAATGAGACTGTGCTCGCAAGGCCGTAGTTAGAACCTTCACCAGAGTTAAAGGCCAACTTATAGGTATAAGAGATCAAGATGTCTGTAGATCCAGCGAGTCCACCTGAATTCTGCATCAGTGGCCCACCGCCGGTTAGCAAGTAGACCGCGTTGAAGTTAGAGAAGTTATAGGCCAGAGAGGCAATCAAGAGTGGTGAAAGAGTGAGAAGTACTAATGGCAACTTGATTTTTGTGAAAACCTGACGTGGTGATGCGCCATCGACCGACGCCGCTTCTAAGACTTCAGAAGGCAATGCCTGGATCGCCCCCGTTGCAATCAAGAACATGTAAGGCGAACCTGCCCATAATTGTTGAATCAAGATCGCAGCCTTTGCCCACCATGGTGAAGTCAGCCAAGGGACATGGATACCGAACATTCGGTTAATCACACCAGTATCTTGGTTATACATGCCCACCCAGACGAGAGCTGCAAGGACGCCTGGCATCGCATAAGGAATGATCAAAAGTGAGCGATAGATCTTCTTGGCCCGTAGCTTGGGATGGTTAAGTGCGAGACCGAGAGCAAGGCCTGCGAAGAATGTGGTTGTGACAACCAAGATCGCAAAGGCGAAGGTCCACCACAAAACCTGGAAGAGTGGCTGACGGAATGTTTTATCGTGGATAACATAACTAAAATTTCGCCACCCGACGACTTGGGTCCAGCCTGGCTGCAATACGGTGCCAGATGCGTTCACCATCTCGCCATTGTTATCTGGCTTATATGTTTCACCGCTCTGGCTGTTGGTGATCGTATCTGTAGCGGCGTTATAAGAAAGTGTTTGCACTTCTTGCTGGGCGGTCTGAAGGTCATTCGCTACATAAACCGTGCCATTCGGTCCTGGGACTTTAAGCGCGGTAAGCGCATCTGTCTGGGCATTGGTTTGATCAGAGGTCAGGACTTTATAACCCTTTGCCGCGGTAATAAAACCTTTGGAATCTAAGGTTACTGAATCAGCCGAGAGCGGAGTGAGGCCATTGGCGGTACCTGCCTCGGGGCCGACCTTAGGAATCGCAAGTAAAAGTGTGAGTTTTCCGCTTACTGCATCGGTCGCAACAGTCATTGGAATAGGTGTGGCATTTGCATCAGTTTGATAAGAGTTCGCGATGATCTCGCTGATTGCCGTCTTCTTATCAATGACATGGCCAGTTGAATAGTTTGTGAAGGCTACATATCCGGTATAGATCGATGGATAGACCGAGAAGAGCATAAGCAGGAGAACGCCAGGTGCAATGTATTTCGCGGGGATAAATTTACGACCCGAGAAGTAGATGACATCGAGTACTAGTGTGGCGAAGACGAAATATGCGGCAAAGCCATAGGTGTGATTCTTAAGAAGGAGTGGAATAGCCCAGAGTGCAAAGCCATTGATCGATCCCATGGCTGCCAATTTCATCAAGAGGCCAAAGGTCTTTGATGGATTTTTCACTGCGAAGATATTCACGTTGCCTCTAACTAATGGTCGTGTCTCTCAAAGGTAAAACTATCTCTAGAAAGAGTAACTGGCGGGGGCTTTATTGAAAACCCCCGCCAGCCACTTCAGTACTTAATCAAGCTACTTTCTTACTTGACTATTTAGTCAATTAGCCAATCAATTTCTTGATATTGGCTGCTGCCTGTGTGAATGCGGCTGCGGTCTTGAGCTTTCCGTTCAAGACAGCGCCCCAAGCATTACCGAAATCGGTCCAGACTGAATTCATTTGTGGAATGTTAGGCATTGGTGTTGCACCAACTCCGGCAGCTGCAAAGCCTGCTAGATCCTTATCACCTGAGATCGACTTGATCGCAGAGAGAAGGGCTGGTGGACGACCTTGGTCGTTGTAAAGACCGAGCTGGAATGCGTCGGTTGATACAACCTGGTTGATGAACTGACGAGCCAAGAGGCGGTTAGTTGAGTAGTGGCTCAAATAGACACCCTGGTAACCAGCGAATGGTGCAGCATTGCCAGCACCGACTGGATTTGGAATTGCTGAGATCTGGTAAGGAACTCCGCTTGCCTTAATTGCTGAAAGCTCCCAAGGCCCGGTAATCATGAATGGTGCCTTGTTAGAGAAGAATGACTTGAAGTTGTAGTCATCACCAGTTGCAGATTCCTTTGAGATCAAACCTTCTGAAACCCACTTATCAACTAATCCTGCGTTTGCAAGGAATGCCTTTGATGCAAGACCGACATCCTTAGGATTCAAGCGACCTGACTTGTTCTGGAAGACATAGCCACCGAGAGCGAAGTTAAGGAATGCGTGGTGGTAAGGATCGCAGCTGTTAGCTCCACCGCATGGGATGAAGAGACCAGATGTTGTCTTACCTGAAGACTTAAGTGCGAGTGCTGTTGATTCCAAGCTAGCCCATGTTGTTGGTGCGCCAGCTGGAACAAGGTTGAGGTTTGTTACAAGTGCGATGTTCTCAGTACCAAATGGAACGCCCCAGAGGCGACCGTTGTACGAGAAAGCGCTGATTGATGCTGGATCGAATGAACCAGTTGAAACACCAGTCATTGGCTCGATCAAACCTGAAGCAGCGAGAGTTCCGGTCCAGTCGTGTGCTCCGACGATGATGTCTGGTCCAACGCCCTTAGGAGCTGCTGCTTGGAAGTTGTTGTTGGTATCGGTCTGTGAAACGACATTCACTGTGACGTTATTTGCTGCTGCCCATGAGGCAACGAGCTTCTTGAGTACAGGCGTACGTGAAGAGTCCGCCCAAATTGTAAGTGTCTTACCTGCAGCGTGTGCTGGTACTGCAAAGCCTGAAACGGCTAGTGCAGCTGCAACAACAGCTGAAGCTAATCCAAAGCGCTTTTTCATAGTCGCTATCCTTTTTCTTAGAGGTACCGAGGGATTAATGCAGGGAGGCCTGGTGCCACCCACTCTTGCTGAGGGTAAAAATACCTGTTATTCCTGTGTACAGAAGCCTGCTTCGACCCTTATCAGCGATCGTTATAGAACTGTTATTGGGCTGCAAGGCTGCAAATTTAAGATTACAAAATGTTATAAAAATTGATGAATTATCCCTTTTTCTGCCAGATCTGGGCCGACGGGGAATCAAAGAGTGAGGTGTAGCCCTCAAGGGCGAAGGAGTCAGGAGTAAGTGGTGCGCCCTTTACCTTTGCTAGTGGCTGGCGACTAATGAGAACGAAGATGCTCTCGCCTTTGAGTTCGCGCATGAAGATGAAGTGATCCTCTTCAACAGCCAAGAAACGCAAGCCGCCATCAGCGAGTGCGGAAGATCGGGAACGAATTGCAATTAACTTCTTGGTTGCAGCAAGGAAATCGTGATCCCAAAGATCTTCGCGGCCCCATGGCATCGGCGTGCGAGCAGCCTCGCCCCATGCACCTTGTAGACCGAGTTCATCGCCAGCAAAGATCGATGGCACACCAGGATAAGTAAGTAAAAGTGTCATCGCAGAAAGATGCAAGTCGCGATCACCACCGACAATGTTTCGCATACGTGCCGTGTCGTGTGAATCTAAGAGATTCATGCTGGCAAGAAGTGAGCGCCATGGAATTCCACCATTGAACTCGCGCATCGTTGAAACAAATTGTTGGGTTGTAATAACTGGCATCGCAACTGGCATACCTTGTCCGCCAGGCCGGATATCTGCCTTGTGGTTGATCCAACTCCACAATGGCCGAGCAAAGCCTTGGTAATTCATTGTGCCATGCCAGCTTGAACCATCAAGATCAACAGGCTGCATATCCGCGTTCTCTGCAACCAGCCAAGCATGTGGGCTGACTGAATCCATCACTTCACGTATCTCGCGAACGACTTCATCGTGATGATCTTCATCCCGATAAATACCGGTCATATTTCCAACATCGATACGCCAACCATCGAGTGAGAATGGTGGGCGCAGCCAACGCTGTAAGGCAGAGCTCTTCCCTTTATATAACGCGGTGCGCAGCGCCTTTGAGGCGAAGTTCAACTTAGGAAGTGAGGCAAGGTCGAACCAACCGATGTAGCCAAATGGGCTCTTCTTATCCCAGAAGAAGTAACCGCGCTCTTTAGCACTCTTGGATTTCTTCGCTTTGGTGAACCATGTGTGGCCAACACCTACGTGATTAGTTGTGAGATCAATGATGACTTTGAGCTTCTTCTTGCGTGTCGCTTTCAGGAAACTTAGAAACTCTTTATCGCCACCGAGCAGTGGATCAACATGGTCAAAGCTGGTTGCGTCATAACGGTGGTTGCTCTGTGAGGCGAAGATCGGCGTGAAGTAGATACCACCAACGCCAAGTTCTTCAATATATGGCAGCTTCGATTCGATTCCGGCGAAATCTCCACCATAGAAATCTTGGCCACCACTCTTGTACTTGCCGTTGTGTGCATCTTCCCACTTTTGAGGTATCGCCCACTTCGGTAGCTTTCGGCTCTTTCCCGATGTTGCAAATCGATCTGGGAAGATCTGGTAGAGAACGCGTTGTGAGATCCATTCGGGATACTTAGGCTTAGCAAGTAATTTAAAGTCAGTATTGCTATTTGGCTCGAAATCACGCATGCCTGCCGCAGTCAGCCAGGTATATGTCGTGCCATTAGCAATCAAGAATCGATATGAATTCTGCACATTCATCATCTCAACTTTGACACGCCACCAACTCTCATCGGTGCTCGTGATCTTTGAATCCTTGGTAAGGGGGAAGTAGCGAGCTTCACCATCGTGATATATACGAAGATGCAGACCTGTTGCTGGGTAACTATGTGGAACTCGAACAGAGAGAGTTACCTTCTCACCCGGCTTCGGTCCAGAGTTACTCACATAGAGTGGACTGCCGTCGTGGTGTGGTTCAACAATCTTCACTTAGAGACCCCGTCGCTTGATAAGTGGTGTGATAGCGGCATCGCGGCCACGGAAGTTGCGGAACATCTGCATGGTATCGATCGATCCACCGCGCCCTAAGAGTTCCTTACGGAAGTGATCACCGTTCTTACGGGTCAGGCCACCTGACTCCTTAAACCAATCGACCGTCTCGGCATCGAGTACTTCAGACCAGATATAGCCGTAATAGCCCGCCGAATAACCGTTAGAGAAGATGTGGGCAAAGTAAGTGGATCGATAACGCGTAGGAACTGGACCATAGAGCAGACCGTAATCATCTAGCGCCTTACGCTCGAATTCGAAGACATCGTCGATCACAACGCCGGCAGGCAATTGGTGCCAGGCAAGATCTAGTACTGCAGCTGCAAGATAACTTGTCGTTGCATGTCCCTGGTTGAAGGTCTCAGATGCGTGCAAACTATCGCGCCATTCTTGGGGGAACTTCTCGCCAGTCACATAGTGACGTGCATAGTTATCCAGGACTTCTGGCCACATAATCCACATCTCATTGACCTGTGATGGAAATTCGACGAAGTCGCGTTCGACAGATGTTCCTGAAGTACGTGGGTACTTCACATTCGAAAGTAGTCCATGGAGCGCATGACCGAACTCGTGGAAGAGTGTTGTGGTCTCAGCCAAAGTAATCAGTGTTGGCTCACCTGCCGGTGGCTTCGGAATATTGAGGTTGTTGCAGACAACTGGAAGTTGATCGAAGAGGAAGTTCTGATTAACCAATGAGTTCATCCAGGCGCCGCCGCGCTTTGAATCACGGGTATAGAAGTCAGCAAGATAGAGACCGAGCTTTGAACCATCTTCATTGAAGACTTCGAAGGCGCGAGACTCTGGGTGATATGAGATGAGATCTGGGCGCTCTTTGAAGGAGAGTCCGAAGAGTTTGCCGGCGGCATAGAAGACGCCATCGCGTAAGACGGTCTCTAGTTCGAAGTACTCGCGCATCTTTGCGCTATCTAAGTTGTACTTCTCTTGGCGAACCTTCTCGGTGTAGAAATCCCAATCCCAACTCTCGATGGTGAAATCGGTACCGATCGCTGCCTGAATATCGGCGGCTTCCTTCTTCGCATTGTTCACCGCACTTGGTGCGATCTGCCGAAGCATGGCATGAACGCTCTCTGGCTTCTTCGCGGTCTGAATACTCAGGACATAGTCGGCATGGCTCTTAAAACCAAAGAGTTCTGCTCGCTTTGCGCGAAGTGCAGCCATTTGGACCAAGTCCTCGCGAGTGTCATTGGCATTGCCACGACCACCTTTTTGCAATGATGCCTTCATGATCCGTTCGCGAAGTGAACGATTAGTAAGCGATGACAAGATTGGGTTACCAGTGAAGTTCACGGCGCCAATCAACCACTTGCCGTCAAGGCCGCGATCTTTCGCTGCGGCTGCACATGCGGCAATCTGGTTTGGTGTGAGGCCATCAAGTTCTGCCACATCATCGACCACAACTGCAAGGTCTTTGGTATCTGCAAGTAGTCGCTTAGAGAATTCGGTATCTAACTTTGAGAGCTCTTCGTTAATTCCTTTGAGAGTCTCACGCTGTTCTGCAGAGAGATGTGAACCGGCGTGAATGAAATCGTTGTAGTACTTATGTAATAACCAGGCATCTTCCTCGTTGAGCCCGAGTGAATCCTTTTGCTCGTGCAGAGTTTTGATACGAGCAAAGAGTGCAGGGTTGAGAGTGATTGCATCTTGATGCGCTGCCAACTTTGGAGCGATCTCTTCTTCAATCTTTTCAAGGTTTGGATTGGTATCACTTGATGTGATGTTGAAGAAGACACGTGCAACGCGGCCTAATAACTGACCAGCTCGCTCCATCGCAACGATCGTGTTTTCAAATGTCGTGGTCGGTGTATCAATAATCGCCTGAATCTCGGCAAGGTGCTCTTCAAAGCCGGCATAGAAGGCGGGAAGGTAATGCTCTTCCTTGATCTGCGCGTAGGGCGGGAGCTCGTATTCGAGTGTGCTGCGGACGGCGAAGGGATTATTGGTAAGTGACATACTCCGCAGTTTATGCGGTTTTCACCGAAGACTTACCAGTCTTCTTCGCACTCTTTTTTACAGTTGCCTTCTTGATGACCTTGGTCTTCGTCGCAGCCGTCTTCTTTGCCGCGACCTTCTTTACCTTCTTCTTAGAGGCGCCACCGTTCTCGGCCTCCCAGGCGCGACGGCCGGCCAAGAGCTCGAGGCCACGCTCGATCGTCATGAATTCCACGGTATCCCCGCGGCGCAAGGTCGCATTGGTCTCACCATCGGTGATGTACATGCCGAAACGGCCATCTTTAATAATGAGGTTGCGGCCGGTAGCTGGATCCACGCCAAGTTCTTTCAATGGTGGCTTTGGCGCACCACGTCCACGACGAACCTTCGGTAGCTTATAAATATCGATCGCTTCATCAAGTGTGATCGTGAAGATCTGTTCTTCTGATGTAAGTGTGCGCGAATCAGCACCGTGCGTCATATATGGACCGTAACGACCATTCTGGACAGTGATATCGACGCCTTCGTATTGACCGATATTGCGTGGCAGTGAGAGTAACTTGAGGGCATCATCGAAGGTAATGGAGTCAAGATCCATGGTGGAGAGAAGGGATGCAGTTTTTGGTTTTGGTGCATCTTTCTTCTTACGTGGCTTCTTTAATTCACCAGTCTTCTTATCGACAACCATCTCTGGTTCGGGTAGAACTTCAGTGACATATGGACCATAACGTCCAGACTTTGCAATGATCGGAAGGTTAGTTGTCGGATCGATTCCGAGTTCGCGCTCTCCTGATGGCTTAGCAAGTAACTCGATTGCAAGTGCGAGCGTCATCTCATCTGGTGCGATGTTCTCAGGAATATTGGCGAACTTACGTTCATCGCCAACGCCTTGTTGAACATATGCACCAAATCGACCGACGCGAATTTCGATATCGTCGCTTAACTTCATGGTGTTGATCTGCTGCGCATCGATATTGCCAAGGTCTTGCGCTAAGAATTCAAGGCCCGGGACATCATCATGGCCGTAGAAGAAAGTGGTGAGCCAGGCGACGCGTTCTTGTTCGCCATTTGCGATCTTGTCGAGATCTTCTTCCATTGATGCGGTGAATTCGTAATCAACGAGTTTGCCGAAGTGTTGTTCGAGCAACCCAGTGACAGAAAATGCCAAGAAGGTAGGAACGAGTGCGCGGCCACGCTTGGTGACATAACCGCGATCTTGAATCGTCTGAATAATCGAAGCGAAGGTCGAAGGACGGCCAATACCGAGCTCTTCCAAGCGTTTTACAAGAGTTGGTTCGGTAAAGCGTGCCGGTGGCTTTGTATCGTGGCCTTCACATGAGAAGTCAGTGACATTGACCTTCTGCCCCTTGGACATTGGTGGCAACTTCGTCTTTGCCTCGTCTTCATCCTTCTTTGCATCTTCGGTCTCAATATCGTCATATGCCGCAAGGAAACCTGGGAAGGTAATGATCGATCCGTTCGCGCGGAAGGTCGCAACCTTGTCATCCAATGTCTTCGCTTCAAAATCAACGCGCGCCTGCATCTTCTTCGCGTCCGCCATCTGCGATGCGATCGTACGCTTCCAGATTAAGTCATAGAGTGCGAACTCATCACGTGATAACTCTGGTGCGAGTTCACCCGGAGTCTTGAAGGTATCACCAGCAGGGCGAATAGCTTCGTGCGCTTCTTGGGCATTCTTCGACTTACCCTCGTAATAACGCGGTGCATCAGGTACATACTCTTTGCCGTAGAGCGCTTGTGCAGAAGATCGTGCCGCGTTGATTGCTGCAGCGCTGAGCGATACCGAGTCGGTACGCATATAAGTAATGTAACCATTTTCGTAGAGACGTTGTGCGATGCGCATCGTGATCTGTGCGCCCCAACCAAGACGTGAGCCAGCATCTTGTTGCATTGTTGATGTTGTGAAGGGTGCCTTAGGTCTTTCGGTGCGTGGTGACTCTTCAGTGCTGATGACGGTGAGTTGTTCACCGGTAAGTTGTTCGGTGAGATCGCGTGCTAGCTTTTCATCGAGTAAGAGAATTTCATCCTTGGTCGACTTCGCTTTGAACTGACCCTTGTCATCGAAGTCGTTCGTAGTCGCAACTTTCTTGCCATCGAGTGAGATAAGACGCGCGGTGAAGTTCTGATCGGTTGCAGCTTTAACATCCCACCAAGAACTCGAGACGAATGCCATACGCTCGCGTTCGCGTTCAACAATTAAGCGTGTAGCAACAGATTGGACGCGCCCCGCTGAAATACGCGGCATTACCTTCTTCCAGAGCACTGGCGAGAGACGATAGCCAAAGAGACGGTCTAAGACTCGGCGGGTCTCTTGTGCATCGACCAAGCGATAATCGAGATCGCGGGTATTAACGGCAGCTTCTTTAATCGCATCTTCGGTAATCTCATGGAAGACCATGCGACGAACTGGAATCTTCGGACGTAATACTTCGATTAGGTGCCAGGCGATCGCTTCACCTTCGCGGTCCTCATCTGTTGCGAGGATGAGTTCGTCGGCATCTTTCATCAGAGCCTTGAGCTCTGAAACCTTCTTCTTCTTATCTGGATTGATGACATAGAGCGGAGCAAAGTCATCTTCAATATTGACGCCCTCTTTAGCCCAAGCGACCTTCTTATATTCAGCTGGGATGTCGGCTGCGCGTTGAGGTAGATCGCGAATATGTCCGACTGATGCTTCTACAACATAGTCATCGCCGAGATACCCGCCAATTTTTCTTGCCTTGGCGGGGCTCTCGACGATCACTAACTTAGTCATGGTCTAACTGGTACTTCTCTCTTCTGAAATCCTGCGTTAAGCGATAGCTGTCGAACCTCGACGTGATCGCACTATCGCAAAGATAATCACAAGAACTGCTCCAGCGCTAATCGCCTTGTTGATGGCGTTATGTCCACCAAGGGCCAAGCTGACTACAGCAGGGGTAATAAGTAGACCCACAAGGTTCATCACCTTGATCAATGGGTTGATTGCAGGACCGGCGGTATCTTTAAATGGATCTCCGACGGTATCGCCCACGATTGTGGCCTTATGGGATTCAGATCCCTTGCCACCGTGGTTGCCATCTTCGACCATCTTCTTTGCGTTATCCCAAGCGCCGCCTGAGTTCGACAAGAAGACTGCCATCAAAGTACCTGTGCCGATTGCACCTGCGAGGTATGCACCAAGTGCACCAACGCCGAGTCCGAATCCAACTGCGATAGGAGCCATAACGGCGAGAAGGCCTGGGGTTGCGAGTTCGCGCAAGGAGTCACGAGTACAGATATCAACAACGCGACCATATTCTGGCTTCTCTGTGCCCTTCATGATTCCTGGATGCAAGCGGAACTGTTCGCGAACTTCGTGCACAACAGCGCCAGCTGCGCGGCTAACCGCGTTGATTGCAAGACCAGAGAACATGAATACAACTGCAGCACCAATGATCAAGCCAACCAAGTTACGTGGGTTAGCAACATCGAGCACTCCGTTGAACTGAAGATCGCTGACAGCCTTACCTGTATCAGATACCGCCTTCTTAATGGCATCAGTGAATGCACCGAAGAGCGCAGTTGCAGCAAGTACTGCAGTTGCGATTGCAATTCCCTTGGTGATCGCCTTCGTTGTGTTACCAACAGCATCAAGTGAAGTGAGGATCTGTGCGCCTTCACCCTTAACGTCGCCTGACATTTCTGCAATGCCTTGTGCGTTATCTGAGATCGGACCGAAGGTATCCATTGCGACGATAACGCCAACAGTGGTGAGCAATCCGGTTCCGGCAAGTGATACAGCGAGCAAGCTCAAGACGATCGAACCATGTCCGAGTAAGAATGCGCCGAATACACCGGCAGCGATAAGAAGAGCTGAGTAGACAGCAGATTCAAAACCAACTGAGATACCAGCAAGGATGACAGTTGCTGCACCTGTGTTAGATGAAGCTGCGACATCGTTTACTGGACGCTTGCCAACTTCAGTGAAGAAGCCAGTAAGAAGTTGGATAGCAGCTGCAAGAACGATTCCGATCAATACTGCGCCGAAGGCCAAAACACGTGGATTTACACCAGCATTAGCGGCTTCAGTTGAGAGACCAGAGAGTTGCTTGAGTGATGTTGGAAGATATGTAAATGTTGCAAAACCAACAAGGACTGCCGAGATAATTGCAGACATGAAGAATGAGCGATTAATCGCTGTCATTGCTGACTTATCGGTTGCGCGAAGCTTGGTAATGAAGATACCGATGATCGCTGTAACGATACCGATTGCAGGAACGATCAATGGATAGATAAGTCCGGCATCACCGAAGCCTGCCTTACCCAAGATGAGTGCTGCAACAAGTGTCACTGCATATGACTCGAAGAGGTCAGCGGCCATACCAGCACAGTCACCGACGTTATCGCCGACGTTATCTGCAATGGTTGCAGCGTTACGTGGGTCATCTTCTGGAATATTCTGTTCGACCTTACCGACGAGATCTGCGCCGACATCTGCTGCCTTGGTGAAGATACCGCCACCAACACGCATGAACATCGCAAGCATCGCAGCACCGAAGCCGAAGCCTTCAAGAACTGATGGCGCATTCTCGCGGTAGATAATCACAACAAGTGAGGCGCCGAGTAATCCGAGACCAACAGTTGTCATTCCGACAACGCCACCGGTACGGAAGGCGATCTTCACAGCATTGACTGCTGACTTCTGACGAGCAGCTTCTGCAACGCGAACATTCGCGCGCACTGCAAGCCACATACCGTTGTACCCGACAGATGCACTGAAGAGCGCACCGACGAGGAAGAAGATGGATCGGCCGACACGGATATCGGTATGACCTGGAAGGGCAAAGAGTAGGACGAAGACGATTCCTACAAAGTAGGAGAGTGTCTTAAATTGGCGGTTGAGATAGGCAGCTGCACCTTCTTGGACAGCTTCGGCAATCTCTTTCATCTTCGCGGTGCCTTCATCGGCGGCCAAGACTTGGGCGCGGAGGGCGTAGGCGATAGCGAGCGCAACCAGGGAGACAGCGAGAACTACGTATACGTAGATCAGATTGTTTCCGGTTACCTGAACGGCAGGGCTGTTTAACACGTGGAGTTACTCCTCATTGAGTTGGGTTAGTACGAGCCTGCTTCTCTAGTGGCCAGGCCGGTCACGTGCGACCTGCATAGGTTAAAGGGCGTAGAAGGCTTTTTACAATGCAAAAACGGACATATTGCGCATATTTCGCGCTTCTCTCGCCTCTGTAGCCCCGAAAGTGAGCAAGGTAGGCTCCACCCCATGAGTTTCATCAACGTAACGAGCGCCCTGAACTCCAACTATGCCTTGGCGATCATATTCGCGATCTTGGCGATCGAGACCGGACTCCCGCTAATCGTGGGCTTACCGGGCGATACCTTACTTATTACAGCAGGACTCTTTGCTGCCGGCATCGGCGTGGAATCGACCGGCCATCACATCAATATCGTCGTCGTGGCGATCGGCTCCCCATTGGCGGCGATCATCGGATCCCAATTCGGCCACTGGCTTGGCTGGAATTACGGCGTCAAGATCTTTAATCGACCGAACTCGAAATTCTTCAATGCCGAGAAGCTCAAGAGCGCTGAGAAGTACATCCATAAATACGGTGTCGGTAAGGCGATTGTCCTTGGTCGCTTCATTCCAGTCGTTCGCGGACTCATCAATCCATTGTCAGGAATGATCAAGGTTCCAACAAAGACCTATGCCTTCTGGAATATCGTCGGCGCACTTATCTGGACCCAGACTCTCATCTGGGGTGGCTATGTCGTCGGTAATACCTTCGCCACAACAATCTCAAAGTATCTAACAGAGATCATCTTGGTGATCGCTGGCATCACTGTCTTGCCACTCGCCTTTGAGATCTTCAAAGAGTGGCGTACTCGCAAGCACCTCTCTTAAGTTCTTGCCTGCTCCTCACTTCTAACAGCCTGAACGGTAAGAACATCTACTCCGTGTAATCAGGATTCTGAGTATCTTCTTGGTGTGCGAACCGATATGAAGCAGGCTTTCTTGTGGATGACTTCTCTCAACTGTCGGTTGCCTGTTTTAGATTCAGCCACCTTAAGAGCTTGGGAGAGAAATTATGGTTACCAAAGTGCGTGACATCCCCGCGGAATTAATTCCGCATATTTCAACTATCAAAGAGGTAGCAAAGAGATATGGGATTAACCAGATTGGATTGGACGTTTTTGTTGAGGCGGATTTGCCCTATGAGACGGCAATTCTAAAACTCGAGTATGACTTGCCTGAAGATATAGATGAAAGATCTTTGGAGAGAGATCTCTCTATGAAAATTGGTATTGCAACTTATTTAACAAATATTAATTCGATTGACGAGAGACTTCGTGCCCTTGCCCAGGCGGAATTTCGCCCACTATGAGTAGGTATGAAAACACCTTAAAAGCAGGGCTTACTCGCATATTCTTACACGAAGCAAGGGAAACTCTTTTGTTTATTGAATCACAAAATCCACTTCTATTGAGCTTTAAATCGATCGCTCTCAGCGCTCTTAAAATGCAATTTGTCTGGTTGCTCGAATCCTTAAAGGGATTTAGAAATGAATTTAGTTTTCCCGAAGAGTTTAATTACTTGGCAATGAAAGAAATCCGGAACAGAATTGTTCATCAACCCAGGAGATGGAGCGATGAGTCAGAAGTTCTAGAAATACGACATTTTGTTGACGTACTGGCCCGAATACTTACAAACCCAAATCGCTGAGTGAGTAGGCGTACTTATATTCGAGATTATTCTCGGCAAGCAGTGGTGCTGCTCCGCGTTCAACGATAGTTGCAACGCCAACAACGATTGCACCTGCTTCACGGAGAGCTTCGACCGCTGTCATTACTGATCCACCAGTTGTCGATGTATCTTCAACGGCAAGAACGCGACGGCCTGCGACATCTGGGCCTTCAATGCGACGTTGTAGCCCATGAGCCTTCTCCGCCTTGCGAACTACAAAGGCATCGAGTTTGCGGCCCTTTGAAGCGGCGACGTGCATCATCGCGGTTGCGACTGGATCTGCGCCCAATGTGAGTCCACCGACAGCATCAAAATCCCAATCCTTCGTCACTTCGAGCATGACTTCACCAACGAGCGGTGAGGCGACGCTATCGAGGGTAATCCGGCGAAGATCGACGTAATAGTCAGCTTCCTTGCCTGATGACAAGATCACTTTGCCATGGACGACGGCCTTCTTGAGAATCTCTTCTTTCAATACATCGCGTGATGAGCTCATGGCTTTACCTTAATCTTCTTGCTTATAGACAACAACATGGTTGGGTTCGCGTCGCGCTAGCCCCTTTGGTGGGTTCGCTTCTAAGAGTGCATCTACTTCGGTGCGAAGCTTTGCAACTTCTAGCGCCATATTTGCCACTGCTGATTCAAGTTCGATGATTCGAGCAATACCGGCAAGATTGACGCCTTCACCAACGAGACGTTGGATATTTCGAAGTGAAGCGATATCGCGAAGTGAGTAGCGACGACCTCGACCAGATGCGCGACCCGGTGAGACTAAACCGAGGCGATCGTATTGGCGCAGTGTTTGTGGGTGCATCCCAGATAATTCAGCGGCCACCGAGATGACATAGACCGACTCATCATCTGCTGGAACGCCCTCTGTAGCCATTATGCACGAGCCCTTTGGGCAAGATCGGCACGTAGATTGGCATCATCATCCTGCATCGCTGCAGCAAACTCTTCTAACGCCTTCTTCGCTCTGCCATCAACGCGTTGTGGAACCACAACATCAATTGTAATTAAGAGATCACCAGTCTTGTGGTTGCGAGTAATACCGCGACCCTTTACTCGTAAGGTCTTGCCGTTCTGCGTACCTGGTGCAAGACGTACCTTTACTTCTTCACCATCAATGGTTGGCACAACGATGTCGGCACCCAGTGACGCTTCGGCAAAGGTGACAGGGAGTGTCATTAAGAGGTTCTCTTCATCACGTGTGAAAACGGGGTGTTTGGTGACATGGATAATGACAAATAAATCTCCGGGCCCAGCTGCACCTGGTGAACCACGACCTTTAAGTTTGATCTTCGAACCATCTTTTACGCCAGCTGGTATGCGAGTGGAGATCGTTTCGCGATCAAGTCGAAGGTTGATCTCAGATCCAAAGATCGAATCACGGAAAGATATTGTCGCTTCGGTTTGAAGATCGGCGCCTTTACTTGGACCACGACGACCGCCACCAAAGAGTGTGGAGAAGATATCTTGTGGATCTCCGCCACCGAAGAAATCTTGATAGCCGCCTTGTGGGCCGCCACCCATTCCACCCATACCGCCGCGCATGCCGCCTGACTTATAAAGGTCGCGCATCTCGTTATATTCAGCGCGCTTTTTAGGATCGCTGAGTACTTCGTATGCTTCCGAGACCTCTTTGAAGCGCTCTTCTAACTTCTTATCGCCCTTGGTGGCATCAGGGTGCAACTCTTTAGAGAGTTTGCGGTACTGCTTCTTAATGACATCGTCGCTATCGGACTTTTTGACGCCAAGGATCGTATACAAATCCTTCTCATATAAATCTTTGGCAGCCATTCATTACTCCGGATCAGCTACAGCAACCATCGCAGCGCGAATGGGGCGCTCTTTAAAGCGATACCCTGGCTGAAGTACCTTAATAACAGTGGTTTCAGTGACATCAGCAGAGGTCTCATGTGCGATCGCCTCGTGGATGTTCGGATCAAAGCTATCGCCTTCGGCACCGAACTTCTGAAGCCCAAGCTTGTCGGTAATCGCGGTGAGGCGATCAGCAACAGCCTTGAAGCCACCAGTGAGTTCATTATGCGCAGCAGCGCGATCGAGATCATCCAAAATTGGAAGTAGTTCGATCACTACTGAAGCGGTAGAGAGTTCGTGCGCAGCAAGGCGCTCGCGATCTACGCGCTTACGGTAATTAGCGAAGTCTGCCTGTAGACGTTGTAAGTCATTGGTGAGTACTGTAACTGGATCCTGGGCTTCGATCGCCTCAACATCTTGTGCAACATCACTCAACGCTTCTTCAACTGCAGCAGCGAGCTCTTCTTCAGAACCCGCCGCTGCGTTGGAGTTGGTCTCGTCTGACATTATTCAACGATCTCGGCATCTTCGACGCCATCATTCGCCTGTGCACCAGCATCGCTTGCACCAGCTTCACCTGCTGCAGCATTTGCTGCATAGAGAGCGGCGCCAAGTTGCTGTGAGAGTTCAGATACCTTCTCGGTTGCACTCTTGATTGCTGATGTGTCGGTACCTGCAAGAGCGGTTTTGAGTTCGGCCATCGCTGACTCGACTTCAGCCTTCTTCTCGGCAGATTCACCTTCGGTGAACTTATCCTCATTCTCCTTCAAGAACTTCTCTGTCTGGTAGATGAGTGAGTCACCTTGGTTGCGAACTTCTGCCTCTTCACGGCGCTGCTTATCTTCTTCAGCGTGTGCTTCAGCATCCTTCATCATGCGATCAATCTCTTCCTTCGAGAGCGCAGATCCACCTGTGATGGTCATCTTCTGCTCTTTACCAGTTCCGAGATCCTTCGCTGATACGTGAACGATTCCGTTCGCATCGATATCGAAGGTCACTTCAATCTGTGGGACGCCACGTGGTGCTGGAGCGATGCCGGTGAGTTCGAACATGCCGAGGCGCTTGTTATAAGCAGCCATTTCGCGCTCGCCCTGGAAGGCAACGATCTGCACTGCTGGCTGGTTATCGTCAGCGGTGGTGAAGATTTCAGAGCGCTTTGTTGGGATCGTTGTGTTGCGTTCGATGAGCTTTGTCATAACGCCACCCTTGGTCTCGATACCGAGTGAGAGTGGGGTTACATCAAGGAGAAGAACATCTTTCACTTCACCCTTAAGAACACCAGCTTGGAGCGCTGCACCAACTGCAACAACTTCATCTGGATTTACGCCCTTATTAGGCTCCTTGCCACCGGTGAGCTCGCGAACGAGATCGACAACAGCTGGCATACGAGTTGATCCACCAACGAGTACTACGTGATCGATATCGGCAATTGGAATACCGGCATCCTTGAGTACTGCTTGGAATGGCTTCTTTGTGCGCTCTAACAAATCAGCAGTCATTGATTGGAACTGTGCGCGAGTAAGCGTCTCATCTAAGAACAATGGGTTCTTTTCGGAATCAACTGTGATGTATGGAAGGTTGATCGATGTTGACTGTGATGCAGAGAGTTCGATCTTCGCCTTTTCAGCGGCTTCGCGAACACGTTGCATTGCCATCTTATCTTTTGCAAGATCGATGCCATTCTTTGATTGGAATGTCTTGATCAAGTAATCAACGACAGCCTGATCCCAGTCATCGCCACCAAGGTTGTTATCACCATTGGTCGCCTTTACTTCAACAACACCGTCGCCGATTTCGAGAAGTGATACGTCAAAGGTTCCGCCACCAAGGTCGAAGACCAAGATAGTTTGTTCTTTATCGCCCTTATCTAATCCATAAGCGAGCGCAGCAGCTGTTGGCTCGTTCACAATACGAAGCACCTTGAGACCAGCGATCTCACCAGCTTCCTTCGTTGCTTGACGCTGTGCATCGTTGAAGTAAGCAGGAACGGTGATGACCGCTTCAGTGACGGTGTCACCGAGGTAGGCCTCAGCATCGCGCTTGAGCTTCATCAAGATACGTGCAGAAATTTCTTGTGAGGTGTACTTCTTATCGTCGATATCCATGGTCCAGTTGGTGCCGATGTGGCGCTTAACTGAGCGGATGGTCCGGTCGACGTTGGTGACGGATTGGCGCTTTGCGACCTCTCCGACAAGGACCTCGCCATTCTTAGCGAATGCGACGATCGATGGTGTGGTGCGAGCTCCCTCGGCGTTGGCGATAACTGTTGCTTCGCCGCCTTCGAGGACAGATACGCAGCTGTTGGTGGTTCCTAAGTCGATTCCTACGGCCTTGGCCATTGTGGTGCTCCTTCTGTGGGGTAGATAAGCCCGCTTTTACGTCTGGGCTATGACTGAATTCTCGCCCTTGAGTCGGATCTTGTCAAAAGATTGAGTCCGATCGACTCAAGTTCGAGTTATCTACTGAACGTCAGGGTTGGTGGGTTTATTCCCGCGGTTTCAGGCGTAATCAGCCGTGGGGGCATAGCCTTCTGCGCATGACCCTCGTTTTGGCGCTCCTCTCTTATGGCATCACTGCTGTTGCCCTCACGCTTATCGCCCTCAAGGGCCGTGAGATCTACCAGATCATTAAGAGCGGCCAGCCCGATCCAACCCGTGGTGGCAATCAGGCAGAGCGAGCTCGCACGATGGTCTCGCAAGTTCTGCTTCACACCAAGATGAAGCGGTTTACACCATCGGGTATTGTGCATTGGTTTGTAATGATTGGTTTTGTCGCTCTTGTTGGATCACTCGTCCAGGCATATGGCGAAGTTATCTCTCCAACATTTAAGTTGCCGATTATAGGTAATTGGATTGTTTATCGCGCATTTGTATTTTTGATTGCAGCACTTACTGGCGTTGGAATTCTTGCCTTAATGAAAGTTCGATTCTGGAATATGTGGTTCCGTAAGGGCCGGAAGAATCGCTTTGAAGGGTCAAGTACGTGGCGCGGGCTTTATGTCGAACTTACTATTGTGGCGATCGTAGTTTGTGTCTTTGTATTGCAACTCAGTCACAACGAGAATGTCATTCAAGTTACTGCTGCGATCAAGATTATTGTTTCGATGGCGTGGTTCATTGTTCTTGCGCTGAATCTCACCATGGGGGTTGCATGGCATAGATTCTTAGCGCCGTTCAATATCTACTTTAAACGCAATAGTGATAACACTAATTCTCTTGGCGCAATTCCTGAGATGCTCTCACATGGCAAGCCAATTAACTTTGAAGATCCGCAAGAAGACGATGTCTTCGGTATTGGTAAAGCTGCAGATATCTCGTGGAAGGGTCTGCTCGACATGGCGAGCTGTACCGAGTGCGGCCGTTGCCAATCACAATGCCCTGCATGGCATACCGAGAAGCCACTCTCACCGAAGATGTTGATTATGGCGATGCGCGATCATGCTCTAACCAAGGTGCCTAATGATGCACCAATCGTAGGTAACGCCCATGAAAATGCTATTAATCCTGATGTTTTGTGGTCCTGTACATCATGTGGTGCTTGTGTTGAAGAGTGCCCAGTTGATATCGAGCACGTTGATCACATTATGAATATGCGTCGTTATCAGGTCTTGGTGGAATCTGAATTCCCATCAGAGCTTGGTAATACCTTCCGCAACCTCGAGAAGGCCGGTAATCCGTGGGGGGCGAACCGCGCTGATCGCGATGCCTGGATCTCTGAGTGCGACTTCCCTGTCACTGTCATTGATGGTGAGATCCCTGAAGATGTGGAGTATCTCTTCTGGGTTGGTTGCGCTGGCGCCTTTGAAGATCGCGCGAAGAAGACGACAAAGGCAGTTGCAGAGCTTTTATATATGGCCAATGTGAAATTTGCTGTTCTTGGTAAGAAGGAGACATGTACGGGCGATCCTGCTCGCCGCGCCGGTAATGAATTCTTGTATCAAATCTTGTCTCGCGAAAATATTGAGACTCTGCAAGAGACCTTTGGTACTCGTGGTACCAAGAAGGTTGTGGTTACTTGCCCGCATTGCTTCACAACAATCGGTCGCGATTACAAGCAACAAGGTTTTGAATTAGAGATGATGCATCACACCCAACTACTTAATCAGTTGGTGAAGGAGAAGAGTTTAACTCCAGTGGCGCCAGCTAATCCAAAGTCATTGACTTATCACGATCCTTGTTACTTGGGTCGCCACAATCAAATTTATGCACCACCACGCGAACTTCTTGAAGCAACAGGTTCGGTTGTGACGGAGATGCCTCGTAATCAAGAACGCTCATTCTGCTGCGGTGCCGGTGGAGCGAGAATGTGGCAGGAAGAGAAACTTGGTACACGCATCAATCTCAATCGAGTTGATGAAGCGATCGCAACTGGTGTTGAAGAAGTGGCGGTTGGTTGCCCGTTCTGCCGCGTCATGGTCTCTGATGGCGTTAATGCTCGCCAATCTGAGATTGAGGTCTTAGATGTTGCGCAGGCGCTGCTTCGGACGGTTAAACCCATTAATAATGAAGGTAACCACAGCACCGCCAACTAGCCCACCAAGATGCGCGTGCCAATCGATATTGGCACCTGGAACAAAGGTGATGAGTAGGTTCGCGCCAACGACACCTACGATCTGTCGATAATCGACACCCATGCGCCGTCCGGTCACAAGAATTGCCCCAAACAACCCGAAGATCATTCCAGAGGCACCTACTGCTGGAACATTGGTTGCAGCAAAGTAATTAGAGATGTATGAGGCGGTGAAGAGTGAACCGACAAGGATGACTGCATATTTAGCTCGACCAAAGTAATTTTCTACAGCGGTACCTAGTGAATACAAGGCCAACATATTGAAGAGGATGTGGGTCAGATTGGCGTGGGTCAGAGCGACTGTGAAGTAGCGATACCACTCACCATTAGCTATTCCATGGGGTAGTCCATCGCTTAAAAGGGCGTATTTGATGAGAAAAAGGCGCTCTTGAAGAGGTATCCCCGGAATAAGGTTTGCAAAGTAATTTGCAATCACATAAGCCGCGGTTATAACAACGATCAGTATCGATGTTAATGAATTGCGCTTATGCACAGTGGTACCTATTCAGCGATTGTGACAGATTCGATCACAACAGCTTGCACTGGGCGATCGCCTGCGCCAGTCTTCGTTGTGCCAATCTTGTCGACGACAGCCTGTGAGGCTGCATCTTTTACTTCACCGAAGATTGAGTGCTTGCGATTTAACCATGTTGTTGGTGCAACAGTGATGAAGAACTGCGAACCATTTGTTCCTGGGCCTGAGTTAGCCATTGCAAGAAGGTATGGGCGATCGAAATTTAATTCTGGGTGGAACTCATCAGCAAAACGGTAACCAGGTCCGCCGGTACCGGTACCAAGTGGATCTCCACCTTGGATCATGAAACCGCTGATAACGCGGTGGAAGACTGTGCCGTCATAAAGGTTCGCTGTTGATTTAGCACCAGTGCGTGGATCTACCCATTCGCGCTTTCCAGAAGCGAGCTCAACAAAGTTAGCAACAGTCTTTGGCGCATGGTTTGGGAAGAGTTCAACGATGATGTCGCCGTGGTTGGTGTGAAGTGTTGCTGTTGACATGGGTGCTCCTGTTTTTGTGGGCTGTGAAGTCGTGCTCTGAGATAAGTGAAACTGATTGTGGAGACCAGGGGAATCGAACCCCTAACCCCCGCCTTGCAAAGGCGGTGCTCTACCAATTGAGCTAGGTCCCCGTTATTAGCGGAGCACCGAATAGTAATAGTTTTTGAGTAATCCTCATAAACCAAGACTGCATCGATGGTGGGCCTAGGTGGACTCGAACCACCGACCTCTTCCTTATCAGGGAAGCGCTCTAACCAGGCTGAGCTATAGGCCCATCTCTCGCGATCGACCCACAAGTGGGAGAACCGTGAAGGGCAAAGGTTACCCGAATGGGCTCAGGAGCCCAAAACCAGCTATTCGGCCGCTGGGGCTACTGGTGAATCAGATGAATCTGGTGAATCAGGGACATCCTTAACCTGGGTAATAGAGACGACGCTGCCACCCTCATCGAGGTTTACGAGACGTACGCCCAAGGTGTCGCGAGAGGTCTCACGGACCTCTTCGATTGGTGTTCGCATGACGACACCAGCCGAGGTGATCGCCAAGATCTCATCACCCTTGGTAACGATCATCGCTCCAACCAAAGATCCGCGGGAATCTTCATCGATCTTCGCTGCTTTAACTCCAAGACCACCACGACCTTGTTGGCGATATTCATCGAGTGGTGTGCGCTTGGCATAACCACCATCTGTTGCAGTGAAGACAAATTGATCAGGGAGATCGCCGGCAATCGCTGCCATGGTGAGGAGTTCATCATCTGCACGGAACTTCATTCCAATGACACCTGCGGTTGAGCGACCCATTGCTCGAAGAGATTCTTCACTCGCACTGAAACGAAGAGACATTCCCTTACGTGAAACGAGAAGGAGTTCGTCCTCTTCTTTTACGAGTGATGCAGAGACAACTTCATCATTCTCTTTGAGATTGATTGCGATCAATCCACCAGAACGTGGTGAGTCATATTCAGAGAGTGGTGATTTCTTCACCATTCCTGATTTTGTTGCGATAACAAGATTTGGATGTGATGCATATGAATCAATGGCGATTACTTGCGCGATCGTCTCATCAGGTTTGAATGCTAAGAGGTTTGCGACATGTTGTCCGCGAGCATCACGACCTGCATCAGGTAGCTCGTGCACCTTGGCACGGTAGACGCGGCCTTTGTTGGTGAAGAAGAGCAACCAGTCGTGTGTTGATGCGATAAAGAAGTGATCAACGAGATCATCTTGCTTAAGTTGTGCACCCTTCACACCCTTACCGCCGCGGCGTTGTGCGCGATAGAGATCGGCACGTGTTCGCTTTGAATAACCACTGCGGGTAATAGTCACAACGACATCTTGATCTGGGATGAGATCTTCGACTGAGAAATCGCCATCAGTCGCTACAAATTGTGTGCGGCGTTCATTGCCGTGCTTCTCGCCCAATTCTTGAAGTTCGGTCTTAATAATCTCGCGTTGCTTTGCAGGAGATGCCAAGATCTCATTAAGAAGAACGATGTCGGCCATGAGACCTTCGTACTCATCATTGATCTTCTGGCGCTCGAGTGCTGCGATACGGCGCAGCTGCATATCCAAGATTGCATTCGCTTGAACTTCATCAACATCGAGGAGTTTCATCAAGCCGGTACGAGCCTCTTCAGGCGTCGTTGAGGCGCGAATTAAGGCGATTACTGCGTCAAGGGCATCGAGAGCCTTGAGGTAGCCCTTAAGGATATGGGCGCGCTTCTCGCGTTCGGCCAACCGGTATTTTGTTCGGCGGACAATAACTTCGACTTGGTGGTCGATGTAATAACGGATGAATTCATCAAGGCGCAAAGTACGTGGCACGCCATCAACGAGCGCCAACATATTGGCGCCGAATGAATCTTGAAGTTGGGTCTGCTTGTAGAGATTATTAAGAACAACCTTTGGTGTTGCATCTTGGCGCAAGACAATTACGAGGCGTTGCCCAAGGCGTTCATTTCCTTCATCGCGTACATCGGCGATGCCCTTGATCTTTCCATCTTTAACGAGCTCTGCAATCTTGAGAGCTAAGTTATCTGGATTGACTTGGTAAGGAAGTTCGGTAACAACTAAACATGTGCGCTTATTAATCTCTTCGACTTCAACGACTGCGCGCATTGTGACTGAGCCGCGACCAGTGCGATAAGCCTGTTCGATTCCTTCACGACCAACAATGAGCGCCTTGGTTGGGAAGTCAGGACCTTTAACAATGGTGAGGAGTTTTTCAAGGGTCTCTTGTGGTGATGCATCTGGGTTTTCAAGTGCCCAGCACGTTGCTTCGATAACTTCACCAAGATTGTGTGGTGGGATATTTGTTGCCATACCCACTGCAATACCTGAAGAACCATTGACGAGAAGATTTGGGAAACGCGATGGTAGGACAGTTGGCTCTTGTGAGCGGCCATCGTAGTTCGGGATGAAATCGACGGTATCTTCATCGATATCGCGCATCATCTCCATAGCAAGTGGTGCTAAACGTGCTTCGGTGTAACGCATTGCAGCTGCAGGATCGTTACCTGGGCTACCAAAGTTGCCGTTGCCATCGATGAGTGGGTAGCGAAGTGACCAGAATTGGGCCAAACGGACTACTGCGTCATAGATCGCGCCATCGCCATGTGGGTGATAGTTACCCATGACATCTCCAACGATACGAGAAGACTTGTAATAGCCTTTATCAGGCCTATAACCAGCGTCATACATTGCGTAGAGGACCCGGCGATGGACGGGCTTGAGGCCATCTCGAATATCAGGCAGTGCCCGGCCAACAATGACCGACATGGCGTAGTCGAGATAGCTTCGCGCCATCTCTACTTGGAGATCAATAGTCTCTTGGCGGTCTACCTGGCCGTGGCCGGTACTCTCATTCGATAGATCAGCCATTAGATATCAAGGAACCTAACATCTTTAGCGTTGCGTTGAATAAAGCTTCTGCGTTGTTCGACATCTTCACCCATCAAGACTGAGAAGAGATCATCTGCAGCTGCTGCATCATCGAGAGTCACGCGAATTAAGACGCGATGAGCTGGGTCCATGGTGGTATCCCACAACTCTTTTGCTGGCATCTCACCGAGACCTTTGAAGCGTTGGATTCCATCTTCCTTTGAGAGACGCTTTCCAGCTTCGGTACCGATCTTGATAAAGGCATCGCGCTCTTTATCAGAGAAGACATATTGAACATTATCTTTGCCAGACCACTTCAACTTATAGAGAGGTGGTTGTGCAAGGTAGACATAACCATTTTCGATCAGTGGACGCATAAAACGGAATAGGAGTGTGAGGAGCAGGGTGCGAATATGTTGTCCATCAACATCCGCATCGGCCATCAAAATAATCTTGTGGTAGCGAAGTTTTGCAATATCGAATTCATCGTGGATACCAGTACCGAGTGCAGTGATGAGAGCTTGTACTTCATTGTTTTGAAGAACGCGATCGATGCGTGCTTTTTCAACATTGAGAATCTTTCCACGGATCGGAAGCACAGCCTGGTAACGCGAATCGCGTCCACCCTTTGTTGATCCACCAGCAGAGTCGCCCTCAACAATATAGAGCTCACACTTCTCTGGATCGGTCCATTGGCAGTCAGCAAGTTTGCCGGGCATGCCGCGACCTTCAAGAAGTCCTTTGCGGCTACGTGAGAGGTCACGAGCTTTACGAGCAGCGGTTCGTGCAGCAGCTGCATCAATGGACTTACGGACAATATCTTTACCTTCACCTGGGTTCTTCTCAAACCACTCAGTGAGTGCGTCATTCATTGACTTTTGAACAAATGATTTCGCTTCGGTGTTGCCAAGTTTGGTCTTTGTCTGTCCTTCAAATTGAGGTTCGCCAATTTTGATGGAGACGATTGCTGTGAGTCCTTCACGAACATCATCACCAGTTAAGCGGTCTTCCTTCTTGCGAATGAATCCCCACTCTTCGCCAAACTTATTTACGATCGAAGTGAGTGCGGTACGGAAACCTTCTTCGTGTGTTCCGCCCTCGTGAGTATTAATTGTGTTTGCAAAGGTATAGACAGATTCTATAAATGTGGTGTTCCACTGCATTGCGATCTCAAGTGACATATGCTGCTTCTTATCTTCAGTAGTAATATCAATGATGGATTTATGGGTCTCACCTTTTGTGAGGTTGAGGTGTTTAACGAAATCTAAAATTCCACCTGTGTAGTGATAGCGAACTGAGACTGGGTTTCCATTCTCATCAACATGGCCTGGGCGTTCATCGGTAAGAGTAAGAATCAAACCTTTATTTAAAAATGCCATTTCGCGGAAACGGGCTGAGAGGGTTTCAAAGGAGAAGTCTGTAGTTTCAAAGATTTCGGTAGATGGCCAGAAGGTAACTTGAGTTCCGCTCTTATCTGTCGCTTCACCTTTGCGGACTGGTTGTTGTGGAACGCCGAGTTTGTACTCTTGGTACCAGAAGAAACCATCGCGTTGAACAACAACTGCAAGATCGGTTGAGAGTGCATTTACAACAGAGATACCAACGCCGTGCAATCCACCAGAGACGGAGTAACCTCCGTCTCCAAATTTTCCGCCGGCGTGTAAAACAGTGAGAACGATTTCAAGTGCAGGTCGTTTTTCAACTGGGTGAAGATCGACTGGAATTCCGCGGCCATTGTCATTGACTTGGATTCCGCCATCCTTTGTCATGACGACATTGATCTCAGTACAGAAGCCAGCTAGCGCCTCATCGACAGAGTTATCGACGACTTCATAGACCAGGTGGTGGAGCCCGCGTTCACCGGTCGAGCCGATGTACATACCGGGGCGTTTACGGACGGCATCGAGGCCCTCCAGGACGGTGATGGCACTGGCGTCGTACTTCTGTTCTGCCACAAGCCACCCCCTCTTTAAAAGTTGATAAAAGCGCTCAGAATGGATCCTGGGCGGGATTTCTCACCTACAGCCTGTAATCCTAGTCAGAAAGGGCGACCTTGGATAGCCAAAAATCAGCCTGTGTGGTGGATCTGAGGGCCAAACTCATAGAAGTTGTGGGTGAGTAGTGGGTTTAGGGTTTTGCTTAGTTATATGTATCGCGTGGGCCTCGGGCGCCCTTGATCGTCCGAATCCCCTTTTTCCAGGATGGGGCGTTGGGGCCAAGGATCGCAAGCTCTTCAACGAGGGCGCCTGGGGCGCTCTCAGAGATGGTCTTCACCAAGGTTGCCTTCATCGCATTGAGTTGGACTGCCCAGGCGGTGGAGGTGGTCTGGATCGTTAATAAACCGTCAACAAGTGAGAGTGGGGTTGAGTGAGCTGCAAGTTCTGGTCCAACAACACTCTGCCACTCAGTAAAGAGTGAGCCTTCAGCGATGCCCTGCTTCCAATCTCGCTTTGTCACGATCTCATTAAGGATTGAGTTCAGCTTCAAAGGGTCTTCCACTCGCTCACGGTTCTCTGAGCCTTCCACGTTCTGGCTTTTGCGGATCTGGTTACGCCACAACTTGTACATCTGGCGGGCGAGATCAGGCTTCTTCTCACTCTTCTCACTCATAGTGGCTTCACACTCCCTGATTTCACCGTAAAGAACTTCCCGGTCAATTCTGGTGGGAGGTCAGATTGGACTGCAACAGTGATGAAGGTCTGCTCAGCGCTATTGGCCAGGGAGATGAGTCGTTCACGGCGTTCTTCATCGAGTTCTGAGAAGACGTCGTCAAGGATCAGAATTGGTTTGGCGCCATCATCTTGTAAAAGTTGGTAGCTCGCTAATTTCAAAGAGAGTGCAATCGACCATGACTCACCGTGTGAGGCGTAGCCCTTCACAAAGTGATTGCCTAACATAAGTAATAAGTCATCGCGGTGCGGCCCAAGGAGGGTGAGCCCTCGATCAATCTCTTGATTTCGAATCTCTTTAAATTTCTCAGTTATTCGCGCGCTATTTTCACTCGGGATAATTGATGGGCTCTCAATACTGGACTTATAAGTAATATCTGCGCGTTTTTCTGGTGAGATCTCTTTATACACATCAGTGAAAATAGGAATGAGCTCGTTAAGTGTTGTGAGGCGTGCAGCAATGATCTCGCCACCAAATGCCGCTACTTGTTGGTCCCACGACTCGAGGGAAGATAACTGTGATCTGCTCTTCAATAATGAGTTGCGTTGTCTCACTGCACGCTCATAATCTGCGATTACACCGGCCATCCGTGGTGATCGAAGAATGAGAAGTTGATCGATAAAACGTCGCCGTTCTGATGGGTCACCACGAACGAGATCTAAATCTTCTGGCGAAAAGTAAATTGCTTGAAGTAAACCGTAGAGCTCTTTCTGGCTTCGAACTGGGTTCTGGTTGATGCGCGCCCGGTTCGCCTTTTCGGAGTTGATCTCTAGTTCAACCAAAATCTCGCGTTCGCCATTATTAATCGTACTTCGGATATATGCCGATTGGTTTCCGAGTTGAACGAGCGGTTGGTCGCTACTTGTTCGGTGTGAAGAGAGAAATGCGAGATAGAGAATTGATTCAACGATATTTGTCTTACCTTCACCGTTGCGCCCAATAAAGATAGAGATTCCTTTATTGAGTGGGAGCTCTAACTCACTATATGAACGAAAGTTCTTAAGTGAGAGATTGGTGAGGTGCATGCGCGGGTGAAGAGTTAAGAGCTATAACGCATAGGCATGAGTAAGTACTTATATGACTCATCCTTTGCGCCATTTGCTTCATGCTTACCCACCAAAACTGCAGGTTTTGCAGCGCCAGTGAAATCAATCTCGACAAAAGGTGTACCTAGGGCTTGTAGGCCGTCGGTCAGATATTGAGGGTTAAAAGCGATTGCGATTGGTTCGCCGTTATAAGCAATTTCAATCTCTTCTGTTGCTTGGGCTTCTTCACCAGTACCAGCTTCAAGGCGGAGTATGCCATTGCCAAAATCAAGACGTAGTGGGACTGTCTTATCTGTAACAAGTGCAACACGGCGTACTGAATCGAGGAAATCAGAAACATTGATTGTTGCTTGGGCAACTGATTCAGAAGGTAGTAGGTGGCGGAATGGTGGGAAGGTTCCATCAAGAGTACGTGATGTCATTGTTTTTAACTCAGAGATAAAACCAACAAGGCGTTCATTACTTCCGGTTGGGGAGAGGGCGAGTGTTACTTGTGAGTGTGTTGCGGTTAGCGATTTTGCTGCATCAGAAAGTGTCCGTGCACGAAGAAGTGTTGTTGCTTCTAACTCTGGGTTCTTTGATTGCCATGAGAGTTCACGGACGGCTAATCGATATCGATCCGTCGCCGCTAATGTGATGTTGTTTTTATTGATCTCAATATGAACACCAGTAAGTGTTGGAAGAGAGTCATCTTTTCCGGCTGCGATCGCAACTTGGTTCACTGCCGCTGCAAATACATCACTTGCGATTAACCCTGCAGTCTCTGGTACATCTGGAAGTGATGGGTATTCCATGGTTGAAAGTGTTGGGAGTGTGAACTTCGCAGCTCCTGCGGTCACTAATACTCGGGTTCCTTCAAGTGTGAAAGTGATGGGTTTATTAGGTAGTGATCGAGAGATCTCAGCAAGGAGGCGACCGGGAACTAAGACTTTTCCTTTACTAGTAATATCTGCTTTAAGGACTGCTTGGGTTGATGTCTCTAAATCTGAACCAGTAAGGGTGATTGAGGTGTCGACATCAATCATGATTCCCAAGAGCTCTTGTTTAATAGGGCGGGTTGAGAGGCTGCGGGCGACCCAATTAACGGCATCGACCAGCTCTTCTCGTTCGACAACAAACTTCATTCTCTTCCCCTGTCTTACTGTTGTGAGAGCCTTTCACAGGTTCTCTCTATCCTCAATCTAAATCTCTTTAATATAGGTATTCGTAATAACCAGAGCCATTTCCTGTGGAGAAAGGGCATATCTGCAGGTCAGAGAGGGTTTCACCTCTCCACTGAGTGTGGGAAAGCCTGTGGAGGGAAGGGATTAACCCCTACCTTGGAAGACCCAAACCGAGACCCGGCGGTTAATAACCCCAAAAAAAGGCTGTTATCCACAGTTATCCACAAGTTACCCCCAGCTTTCTGTGGGTAACCCTTCTATGTAGTTGTATAACTAGTTCTTGCTCTGTTGCTTGATCCGGTTGGTCAACTCAGTCACCTGGTTATAGATCGAGCGGCGCTCAGCCATCAACTGGCGGATCTTCCGGTCAGCGTGCATAACCGTGGTGTGGTCGCGGCCGCCAAAGCTCTGCCCAATCTTAGGCAGGCTGAGCTCGGTGAGTTCACGGCAGAGGTACATCGCGATCTGGCGGGCATTTACCAAGACCCGGCTCCGGTTACTTCCACAGAGGTCATCAATCGAGAGGCTGAAGTAGGTTGCAGTTTGGGCCATGATCGTGCCGGCGGTGATCTCTGGGCCAATCTGATCTGGGATGAGGTCTTTAAGAACAATCTCTGCCAAACCTAAATCAACAGGTTGGCGGTTCAAAGATGCAAAGGCAGTGACGCGAATCAACGCACCTTCAAGTTCACGAATATTCGATGAGATTTTTGAAGCAATATATTCAAGAACATCATCCGGCGCATTTAACTTATCTTGCGCAGCCTTCTTGCGAAGGATTGCAATACGAGTCTCAAGCTCTGGTGGTTGAATATCAGTAATCAAACCCCACTCAAATCGGGAGCGAAGGCGATCTTCCAAAGTCATTAATTGCTTTGGTGGGCGATCACTCGAGATCACGATCTGCTTGTTAGCGTTATATAAAGTATTGAAGGTATGGAAGAACTCCTCCTGAGTCGCTTCTTTGTTCTCTAAGAATTGAATATCGTCAACAAGCAAGATATCTAAATCACGATAACGCTGCTTGAAAACAGCAGCTTTATCGTCACGGATCGAATTAATAAAGTCATTAGTGAACTCTTCAGAGGATACATACCGCACACGAACAGATCCATATAACTCTTTCGCATATGCACCAATAGCGTGAAGCAAATGTGTTTTACCAAGTCCAGACTCACCATAAATAAAGAGTGGGTTGTATGCCTTAGCTGGTGCTTCAGCAACCGCAACCGCAGCAGCATGTGCAAATCGATTTGATGCACCAATAACAAAGGTTTCAAAGATGTAGCGAGGGTTGAGTTGGCTCGCAGGTTCTTGTGTGCTCTTACTATCAGCACCGCGACCAGTTCCTTGGCGGTGTGTCTCTACAACCGGTGTTGTTGCATCAACTTCAACAACCTCAACAGTTGAGAGATTGAGCGATTCATTTACTTGAACAGCGATACTAATGCTCTGATTAAACTTTTGAGAGAGGATCTCATTGAGAGCCGCTTTAATCTTTACTTCGAGATAATCTTTTGTAAATTGATTAGGAGCCTCTAAAAGAAATGAAGCACCATTTTCGCGCTGGAGCAACCCAATAGGTTGGGTGGTATTTAAAAAACCTCGATTTTGAGGCGATTGAGTGCTGAGCTCTTCGACTACTTGGCCCCAAAGAGCTGTGAGATCGACTAAACCAACCGGGGTTGAAGGGGTAGCACCACTCTCAAGCAAAGACATCTGACTCCTTCAAAGACTTCACTAACGACCACAACGGGGTGTCCTGGAATCCAAGGTTTTCCCCAAAGATATCCACAACCTGTGGTCTAAACCCTGGGTTTAGACTCCCCTGAGAGAGCCACCCTGTGGATAGAGGGAGAAAGTATGTCCCCAGAAGGAAAAAAGCAAGTGCTTATCCACACAATCTCACTCCTTGAGGCCCCCAAAGGGAGCTTTTCGCCAAGCTTCATCCCCAGGGGTGGGAGCTCGTTTGACCCTTATCAACAGGCCTCTGTACCCTCATCCTCTACCCCGCTGTGGCCCGGTCCAGAGCACTTAACCCCAGAACCGCTCAACCGGAGAAAATAGGAGTTCATCATGACAAAGCGCACCTTCCAACCAAATAACCGCAAGCGCGCCAAGAAGCACGGCTTCCGCGCTCGCATGGCAACACGTGGTGGACGCGCAGTCCTCTCATCACGTCGCGCCAAGGGCCGTACTCGCATCTCTGCATAAATTTTAGAAGCGTTAAAACAAGTGCTCTCCGCACCGAACCGCCTACGCTCTAGTAAGGATTTCGCACGGACGACCAAGATTGGTTACCGCGCAACAACCGCCTCACTCGTGCTCTACCTTCGTACAGACGAGCAGTTGGCACCAACTCCACAAATCGGTTTTATCATCTCAAAGGTAGTTGGCGGCTCTGTCACCCGTCACCGCATCGCTCGCCAACTACGACATGCAGTAGCAGACCAGATCCAAGCCCTTCCACAACACTCTCAACTCGTGATCCGAGTGATCAAGAGTGATGGAGATTTCATCACCGAGCTTGCACAAGCAATTACCAAGATCATCAAGAAGAGAGAGGTGAAGAGTTGAAGTCGATTCTCATCCTTATCCTTCGTGGCTACCAGAAATTTATCTCACCATTCTTTGCACCTCGCTGTAAGTACTACCCAAGCTGCTCGCAATATTCGATCGATGCGATCCGTGCCTACGGTTCGATCCGAGGTGTAGCAATGACGGCTTGGCGCCTACTTCGATGCAATCCACTCTCACACGGCGGTGTTGATTACGCCAAAGATCCATATACATCTCTCACAACCACCACACCAGTAAAGGCGAGTGCGTAATGTCAACGATCCTAAACCCTATATATTTCGCTGTTTCTTGGGTCATCGTCACCCTGCATGATGCACTTGGTTTTATCGTTGGTAAGAGCACACACGAGTCACTGAAGTGGTCACTGGCGATTATCGGTCTCGTTGTTTTAATTCGTATCATTCTGATTCCACTCTTTGTAAAGCAGATTAAGTCACAACGCGCTCTGACGGCTTTGCAACCAAAAATGAAAGAGATTCAAAAGCGCTACAAAGATGATCGCCAGAAGCAATCTGAAGAGATGATGAAACTCTACAAAGAGCACAAGACAAACCCGCTCTCATCTTGCTTCCCCATTATTGCTCAAGCACCAATCTTCTTCTCACTCTTCACCGTGCTTAACGGAATTGCCCACAACCACCCACATGGTGTCTTCAAAGGATCTAATGGGTTAGGCACTGCAGCTTTTCTTTCTGCACAGAAAGCAAGGTTCTTTGGAGCCAGCCTCTCTGATTCATTCTTAAATACCCATGTCTCCTCGACAAAGGTCGTCACCGTCGCACTCATTCTCTTTATGTCTGCAACAACATTCACCACACAACGTCAGTTGATGGTGAAAGGAATGCCTAAGACAAGTGGCAGCAACGACATGATGGCGCAGCAACAGAAGATCATGTTGTATGTATTCCCAGTTATCTTCGCTGTATCTGGTGTGAACTTCCCAGTTGGTGTTTTGATCTATTGGGGAACAACAAACCTTTGGACATTTGGTCAGCAGTATTACGTGATCAAGCGAAATCCAACTCCAGGTTCACCGGCATATATTGAATTAATGGAGAAGCGCGCTAAAAAAGGTTTGATGGATGGAGCAGCTTCAACTGAGAGCACTGGAACCACCCAGACTTTGAATCCAGATAATGGAAGCACTGGCGCCCAGAACCAACAATCTCCACAGAGAAAGCAACCAAAGAAGCGTAAGCCAAAGAAGTAGTCCAAAAGGTCATAAATCACCCTAAATAGTATTAAAGCGGACAAACCGCTTGAGATCCCAGAGCGAGAGGTAGAAAATGAGCGAGAACGAGACCCCGGTAGTAGAGACCGAGCTTGATACTGAACTAGATAGCACAGCAGAGAAGGCCCCCAAGAAGAGCCAGATCGAGCGTCTAGAAGAAGAGGGCGATGTCGCAGCTGATTACCTAGAAGCGCTCCTAGATATCACCGATCTTGATGGAGATATCGATATCGATGTGGAGAATGGCCGCGCCGCCCTCGCTATCGCTGGCGGAAAGCTCAACCACCTCGTCGGTAATAATGGCGAGGTTCTTGATGCCCTTCAGGAGCTCACCCGTCTTGCAGTCCAAACAAGCCTCGGAGAGCGCTCACGCCTCATGCTTGATATTGATAATTTCCGCTCTAATAAGAAGGAAGAGCTTGCCAAGCTCGCCCACGAGACCGCAGATGAGGTCAAGTCGACCGGCACAGCGATCAAATTGAAGCCAATGAATGCCTTTGAACGGAAAGTCATCCATGACACGATCCAAGATATTGGTCTCACTAGCGAGTCTGAGGGCGAAGAGCCAAACCGCTGCGTCGTAGTTCTCCCAGAGTAAGAAAAAAGACCCCTGTGAGTGTTTCACGTGAAACCTTACTGAGTGAGTACTTCACAGAGCGATCTGCCCAGACTGAGCGCTATGCCGAACTCCTAGCAACTTGGGGGATTGAGCGTGGCCTGATCGGTCCCCGCGAGGCTGATCGGATCTGGGATCGCCACATAGCGAACTGCATCCCCGTCACCACCCTCATCCCTGAAGGGGTAACTGTGGCGGATATCGGCTCTGGAGCAGGCCTGCCCGGCATTGTCATCGCCTTAGCTCGTCCTGATCTCCGGGTGACCTTGATTGAGCCGCTCCAACGGAGGGTCGATTTCCTCAATGAGGTCATCGCTGAGCTCGACATCCCCATCACTGTTATCCGAGGTAAGGCTGAATCTGTAAAGAGCGCCTTCGCCATCGTCACCGCCCGCGCTGTAAAGCCACTACCAGTCCTTCTTCCCATGGTCTGGCCCTTAATCGCCTCAAAAGGAGCCCTCCTCGCCATTAAAGGGGAGTCCGCTCAGGCTGAGATTGATGAGACGAAGCCAAAAGATAAGACTGAGACCACCCTCCACACCCTCCAAGTAGGTGAGTTAGAGCTCTCTCGGATTATCGAGGTGAGAAAGAGTGTGTAGATTCTCCTCATGAGCACAGAGGCTGTTTCACGTGAAACAAAGAGGGCTGTTATCGGCACTCGCCGCCTCAAAGAGCCAATGCCCGCCCCAACCTCAACTCGCCTCTTCACGGTCGCAAACCAGAAGGGCGGGGTAGGAAAGACCACCTCAACCGTCAATATTGCAGCAGCCTTAGCGATGGGTGGCCTTCGGGTCCTCGTGATCGATCTCGACCCCCAAGGTAATGCCTGTACCGCCCTTGGAGTCGATCGCGATAGTGAAGGGATGTTTGAGGTTTTGGTCGAGGAGCAAGCACTCGGCTCAATCATTCAAAAAGTCGCTGGCTTCCCACACCTTGAATGTGCACCAGCAAATCAAGAGTTGGCAAATGCCGAGATCTCTATGGTCAATATGGTCGCTCGAGAGTCAATCTTGAAGTTGGCACTCAATGATCTATTGCAAGAACGTGAAGCCAAAGGCGAACGGATCGATTACGTCATCATCGATTGCCCACCAAGTCTTGGTTTACTTACTATCAATGCACTTACTGCCGCGAATGAAGTATTAGTTCCTATCCAATGCGAGTACTACTCACTCGAAGGTATCTCACTCTTAGTATCAACACTAGGAAAAGTACAACGCGCACTGAATGCAACAGTACATATCTCAACAATTCTTCTGACTATGTTTGATTCACGTACCCGATTGGCAAATGATGTAGCTAATGATGTTCGGGCACACTTCCCGCGCGAACTCATTGATATTCCTATTCCGCGTGCAGTGCGAGTAAGTGAGGCACCATCATTTAGACAGACAGTGATGACATATGACGCATCATCACCCGGTGCGGTTGCTTATATGCAAGTAGCGCGAGAGATTGCACTTCGAGGTGCGCCACATTCTGCAATAAACACTTCAACTCTTAAACCAGGAGCGATCACATTATGAGTGCACGTAAAGGCGGATTAGGTCGAGGCTTAGATTCTCTGATTCCATCAACACCACTACCAAGTATTGAGAGCAACTCTGGAGTTGTTGTTGCAGATCGCGCCGAGGTTGATATCAATTCAATTTCACCAAATCCAAAGCAACCCCGCACAACATTTGATGAGGATGCACTCAATGAATTAGCTGCATCCATCAAAGAGGTTGGCGTTATGCAACCACCTGTTGTGCGATCACTCAATAATGGGCGTTACGAACTCATTATGGGAGAGCGCAGATTACGTGCCTCAAAGCTCGCTGGCTTAAAGACAATTCCAGTGATTATTCGCGAGACGAGCGATAATGAATTGTTACGCGAAGCACTCGTTGAAAATATCCAACGTTCACAACTCAACCCACTTGAAGAGGGCGCTGCCTACCAGAACCTCTTAAACGACTTTGGGTACACCCATGATGAACTTGCTATCAAGGTAGGTAAGTCACGTTCTGCAGTCACAAATACCTTGCGTCTTCTCAACCTCCCAGCTTCAGTTCAACGACGTATCGCTGCCGGTGTCCTAACAGCAGGACATGCCAGAGCACTCCTCTCGCTCACTGATGAAGCAGAGATCGAACGCCTCGCTCTCAAGATTGTTGCCGAAGGTTTAAGTGTTCGCGCAGTGGAAGAACTCGTTGCACTCGGAAGAGAGAGCGTTAAACCAAAGAAGGTTTCGACACTAAAGGCTGTGTCACCACAACTCAAAGAGATTGGTGATCGCCTCGCTGATCAACTCGATACCCGTGTGAGTGTTGAACTTGGTAAAGAGAAGGGAAAGATCACGATCGAATTCGCCGATCTTGAAGATCTTACGAGAATTACCGAGGCAATCCTCTAACCACTAAGTAGAGATTCTTAGCAAGAATTACTTGAGCGACTTCTTCTCAAGCGCCTCAATCTCCGCCTTAACAACCACAGCAAGGGCTTTAACGCCATCGCGGATGCGTTCGGGTGTTGGGTAGCAATAAGAAAGTCGCATGGATCGCGATCCAAAACCATCTGCATAGAAGGCAGTGCCAGGAACATAAGCAACCTTGGCTGCAATAGCCTTTGGCATCATCGCCTTGGTATCAATTCCTTCAGGAAGTGTGAGCCAGAAGTAGAAGCCACCTTCAGGGTGAGTCCATGTGACACCCTCTGGAAAGTATTTTTCAAGGCTTTCTAACATCGCATCACGACGAGCCTTATAGAGCTTGCAGAATTCAGCGATCTGTTCACGCCATGGCTGATCAGCAAGGTATCCACTAATGGCCAATTGAGCGAAGTTTGAAGGGCAGAGGATCGATGATTCAGCTGCGATGACTAACTTCTCTTTGAGCGCCTGTGGCACTAAAGCCCAGCCAACACGGAATCCAGGAGCAATCGTCTTAGAGAAGGATCCGAGGTAGACCACATTCTCGGAATCTTCAGCACGCATCGCATCTGGTGCTGGGCCATTAAAACCAAGAAGGCCATAAGGGTTATCTTCAACCACAAAGATCTTCTCATCACGGCAGATATCAAGGATTTCAGTGCGACGCTCCGCTGGGAGTGTGACGCCACCTGGGTTCTGATAATTCGGAATCAAGTAGAGGAATTTTATATGTTGTCCGCTCGCCTTCACGGTCGCAATCGCTTCACATAGGCGTACTGGAATCATTCCATCGGCATCCATCTCAACATGGACTACATCTGCCTCATATTGTTGGAAGGTTCCGAGCGCACCAACATAGGAAGGTGCTTCAACCAAGACAACATCGCCTGGGTTAATAAAGATACGAGAGATTAAATCGAGGGCTTGTTGTGAACCAGTAGTGACAATGACATCATCAGGATGAGCGCGAATACCTTCGAGCGCCATGATGTCGCAGATCTGTTCACGTAACTTTGGATGGCCTTGGCCGCTGCCATATTGCAACGCCTCTTGGCCATTTTCACGAACTAACTTAGAGACAACATCCGAGAACATCTCCATAGGTAGAGCCGAGAGATTAGGCATGCCACCGGCAAGTGAGACGATCTCTGGACGTGACGCAACAGCGAAGAGCGCACGGATCTCAGAAGGCTGAAGGAGTGAGGCTCGTTGTGAGAAACGAAGCTCTAGATTCTCGGGCTGCCCAGTATGGAATCGGGTGATCTCTTGGCTCATGGCTAAATCTTACTTCCTGATCCCTGCTCGGCGGAGATCACTTATTTTCAGCGTCCCCGTCTTCGCATCATCTTGGGCTGATAAATAGAGGCGTTGAATCGCGATCATGAGTGATTCCACGATCGTCTCTCTAAATTGTGGGTCCGATAACCTCTTCATATCTCCAGGGTGGCTCGAATACCCAAGATCGATCTGCACAGTTGGCGCCTTTGTTCGGCGTAACAGGTCCCAGCTCTTGGCATGAGTCCGGCAATTTAAGAGGTCAGTTCTGGCAGTGATCTCGCGCTGCACCAAGGTGGCAAAGCGCTCACCCACAACGGAGTGAATCCCATGAACATCAGCGCCGTAATAGAAGGTGGCAACGCCATGTGCTTTTTCATTCTTATAACCATCAACCGCAAGTGAGATAACGAGATCTGCACCAGATGTGTTGGCCTTCTCAATACGCTCTTGATCGCTTGGATTATTAGCGGCGCCGCGAGTTAAGAAGACTGTCACACCGAGAGCAATTAATCGACCTTCTAATCGTTGAGCGATATCGAAGGTAATTGCGGGTTCGGTACACCTTGAACCTGGATCAAGAACAATAACTTTTCCAGATAGTGCTGGCCCTTTACCTTCACGAGCAACCTGTTCGCGAAGTTGTGCAGGTGCACCACCCGATACAACCTTCATTAATCGCAAGATCGCCATCACTGTCGATGGACCACATCGACCATCAATTGTGATACCCGCAGATTTTTGAAATTCTTGAACAGCACCTTCAGTAAGACGCCCAAAGATTCCATCCACGCGTCCAGCATTAAAACCGAGTTCAATCAACCGAGATTGCAGCTGTGCAACATCATCACCACGCATTAATTGCGGGGTAGTGAGGTGCAGAGTGCGATCACCAAGTTTCCAACGCGCCTCTTCAAGAATGGAGGCAGTCTCATGATCGAGAATACCCGTCACAGTTAAACCACGATTTTGTTGGAAGGCTTTAACGGCGGATTCAACATCAGCATCAAAGAGTGAAGAGTTATCTGAACCCTGAAGCAGGCCTAACCTGTTTAAGGTATTTCGAAGGAGTGCAACGCGATCACCCGAGTCGCCGAGTCGAAGTGGTTCGGTATTCATAGCGACTCAGGTTTACTAATTAATCTAATTAATACTGTGAATTACTGAATGAAAGATTCGAGATCTTTGAGAAGAGCTGGCTTTGGCTTTGCACCAACAATGCTCTTCACAACTTCACCATTAACAAAGACATTCATTGTGGGAATCGAGACGATGCCGTACTTCATTGCAATCGCAGCCTCTTCATCGGTGTTGAGCTTCACAATCTTGATCTTTGAGCCATACTCATTTGAGATCTCTTCAAGGATTGGACCAACTGCGCGGCATGGTCCACACCATTCAGCCCAGAAATCGACCAATACTGGGGTTGTGCTCTTGAGGACTTCTGTCTCGAACGTTGCGGTTGTGACTGGTGTTGTTGCCATCTTCGACTCTTCTCTCATATATGTGTTGGGTGATCTTAAATCAAAACGTGCGGCAAATCTCTTTTATTCCACTCAAAGCGGCTCCTCCAATGGCTGGTGAAGTTAGTGAGCTAAGAAGCGTTCAGCATCGAGGGCGGCTTGGCAGCCAGAACCTGCCGCTGTAATCGCCTGGCGATAGGTGTGATCCACCAAGTCGCCACAAGCGAAGACTCCCTTAAGGCTGGTGCGAGTTGAGCGACCTTCGACGGTCACATAACCCTCAGCGTCGAGGTCAACCTTGCCACGTACGAGCTCAGAACGGGGATCATGCCCAATCGCAACGAAGAGGCCGGTAAATGCTCGCTCAGATTCGCTTCCATCAACAGTATTGCGAAGCTTTAAGCCAGTGACCTTCTGGTCGCCAAGAACATCAGTAACTTCGGTATTCCATAAGAATTCAATCTTGGGATTTGATTGCGAGCGCTCGGCCATAATCTTGGAGGCGCGGAGTGAATCGCGACGATGAATCAGGACAACCTTTGATGCAAACTTCGTCAGGAAGTTCGCTTCTTCCATTGCAGAATCTCCACCACCAACAACGGCAATCTCTTGATCGCGGAAGAAGAAACCATCGCAAGTTGCACACCATGAGACACCGCGGCCAGATAATCGCTTCTCATTCTCAAGGCCGATCTCTTTATAAGCAGAACCCATCGCAAGGATGACAGCCTTTGCTTGAATAGTATTTCCTGAACCATCTTTGAGGGTCTTGATATCACCAACAAGATCCATCTCAACAATATCGTCGGTGATGAGTTCGGCCCCGAAACGCTTCGCTTGCTTGCGCATACTGTCCATTAAATCTGGACCCATAACACCATCAGTAAAACCTGGGAAGTTCTCGACTTCAGTGGTGTTCATAAGTGCGCCACCGGCAGTTACAGAACCTTCATAAATAATTGGTTTTAAATCTGCACGCGCCGCATAAATCGCAGCTGTGTATCCAGCAGGACCAGAACCAACAATGACAAGGTTTCGAACTTCGCTCATGAGATCAGCCTATCGCTTTTATATTTTCCGCCCGAGTAGGACTCGGAAGGTACTTCCAACTTCTGTGATTTTGAAGAGTTTTGCAATTGCAAAGTAACCAGCACCACTTACTCCTAGAACAATAAGAAGGCGCAGAGTATTTCCACCAGGGATATGCGAGCTGAGCAAGCGCAACGGAAGCGCTACACAGAGGAAGATGCCAGCAAGTCGCAGGTAGAGGCCGACGATCTCGCGGGTATGGATATATATCTCATAGCGGCGTAGTAGCCGGATCGTGCTGTATGCACCGATGTAATAAGAGATGGAGAGCGCAACTGCGAGCCCAACGGTGACCCACTTAGCTGGCAATGTCAGCGCAGCGAGCACAGCGAGGAGACTTGCCGCGAGGTTCATAATGAAGTTCGAGAGAACTTGTAACTTCACATTCTCAAAAGCGTTTAAACCGCGTAGTGCAATGAGATTAACGCTTAGGGGTAATAACCCAAGTGAGAAACCAGCGAGAACATTTCCGAGGTAATTGCCATCCGCAGATGAGATACCAAAGAAGAGCGTCTGGGTAATGAGTGGTCCAAAGAGGAGAAGACCAATTGCAGCAGGAACGGTGATAATTCCAACGAGTCGAATTGTCTTTACCAATGAATCATGGATATCACTGGTCCGCTTCTCATGCGCAAAGCGCGAGAGTTGTGGGAGAAGCGCTGTAACGATTGAAATTGTCACAATGGAGTGCGGCAACATCATGATGAAGGTGGCGTTGTTATAAGGCGTATAACCAACACCAGTCGTAATGCCTTCCTTCAGCGCTCTTACTGCCGCATGTGTTGAGAGGTTCACAGTTACCAAATAGCTGATCTGACTAATGGCAGCGAAGATAAGAGTCCAGGTTGCAAGGCGCATCGATTTCTTAATTTCAGGATCGCGCCAATCAAAGCGAGGTGAGATCTTGATCTTCGTCTTCATGATGACCGGAATCAAGACAGCCGCCTGTGCCACATAACCGAAGGTGGTGATGATTCCAAGCCAGATCGCCTCAGAGTTGCTGATGGTGGAGACAGTCCAATGCGGCTTCTGATGTAAGAAGTAAGCAACTCCAGCGATTCCAACAATATTGTTAAGGATCGGTGCCCACATCATGGGACCGAAGCGCTCCTTTGCATTGGCAATCTGACCTAAGAGCGCGAAGAGCCCCATAAAGAAGATCTGCGGTAGACACCAGCGCATAATCAAGACAGTGAGGCCAAACTCTGGCCGACCAACATAACTTGTGGCGAAGATTCGGACTAAGAGCGGTGCAGCAATAACAACGATCGCTGTAAATACACCCAAGACCACAACTGTTGCAGTTAGCAATCGTGAGATAAAGGCCGAACCACCATCAGGTTGACTAATAGCACGCACCAATTGCGGCACAAAGACAGCGGTGAGAGCCCCACCAATAATGAGGTTGTAGAGGATATTCGGCATTGTGTTAGCAACATTGAAGGTATCACCCAAGAGCGCTGTGCCTAGCAGCGCAACAATAAGAAGGCCTCGGACCAAACCTGTGATTCGAGAGAAGATTGTTCCGACCGCCATCACCGTGGAAGAACGAAGAAGTGCACGATCGTCATGCGACTCTATGCTCATACAACCCTCCGCTTTCGAATCCTACGTAATGATTGCAGAAGCGCGGCGAAGAAGAGAACTATTGCAGCACCCGTCGTGATCCAGGTTGCGATTGGACTGATCACTTTGAGGTTGAGTGAATAGAGCTGAGGAGTTCCGAGCATTTCACCCTTAGTATTTTGAATAACAATACTCAATCCACTTGTTCCTGATGTCAACACTGTAATCGGAACCATCACCTGGACCTTGGATTTTCCATTCACGACAACTCCATGAATATCGTCGACTGCGACGCGCTCATTTAGCGAGTTAATGATCAAATCAACCTTTGCTGTTTCTGGAAAATCATTAATCACAGTAATCGGCAAGGTTTGTGATGATGACGTGATAGTAAATCTTCCGGGCGCTAATCGAATATTGTTGCTTAAGTTCGTGATCGAATAATTGAGGTCATCAAGAAGCTGTAGTCGACGATCGCGACTCATCTGTGGATTTAACAACCGAACGAGAGAGAGTCGCGTTGAATCTAAATCAGCTGGCGCCATATAGATCGCATTGCTTTGAATCGTGGCATAGTCATTTCGAAGATCAACAACGCTCTGGCCCGACAAGTTGAAGTACTTAGTGCTGATGTAGTTCGCAGGCGCACCGACAGCGCTCTTTAATAGCGTCGCAAGTCTGGTCTGAGAAGCAGTGAAGAGATAGGTGCGTTCGTGCGGAGTAAGGCGCATAACCCAATACTCAGAAGGGTTTCCATAGACCATCGCATCAACGAGGCCGAAGTGGGCAAGGGTTGAAACGCGCGCAAGGAAAGCCTTTGCGACATCTTGTCCCGTGCCGGCAGTTGTGCCAGAAGTACCTCCAACACCTTTAAGAACTTTGTAACCATTGCTCATCACTACTGCTTCTTCAATCAGCGCGGGATCAACTTCCCATCTAGTAGCACGAGCCGTGGATGAGTAGAGCAGCTTTCCAATTGAACCGGTGGGCCCAAGATCTGTGGCTAATTGATCATCAAGAAAGAGCCCACTGATCTGACTATGCGAGGGCGTTGTAATGAATATGAGTGAACTTTGCGCGGCGTTAGCTGGTGTAACAGTGAGGAAAGTTAAGAGGATTGTGAAGAGAAGATAGAGCCTTTTCATACAGTGAGCTCTCCAGATTTTGCAATCAATTTCTTCTCATCTGGATATGCGAGCATTGAGACGATATCTTCAAGTGGGAACCAACCCACTTCATCTACTTCTTCAATTTGTGGTTGGAGCGTTCCACCAACTTCTTTAAAGAGAAAGTGATGAACAGTTTTGTGGATGCGATTACCGCCAGCCATAAACCAGAAATCAATAACACCAAGAGCGCGAGAGATCTCAGAGTTAATGCCAGTCTCTTCCGCAACTTCGCGAATCGCCGCCATCTCAGGCGTCTCACCCGCTTCAATATGTCCTTTAGGAAGGGACCACAAGAGTCGCTCTTTCGTAGGATCCTTTAAATCTCGTCGGCCAATCAACAAACCATTTTTGCCAGATTCATCAATGACAAGTCCGCCAGCGCTGACTTCATCTACCCGTTTGGCATAAGGAGGTCGACTCTGTTTCTGTTGCTTGTTCGGTTTGGTACCGCGATTGGGCTTACCACCCTTGGGTGGTCGAGGCTGAGCAGGTGTGGTTGCAGCAGGGGTCGCCGCATCGCTTGGAGTTGCTTGCGCAGCAGAATCTAAAGTAGATGCGGTTGTAGCGGGTCTTGCAGAAGAAGGACGCCTACGACGACGTTTCTTTCGCTTCGCTTCGCCACCCGCACCAGGTGCCGGGGTCATACGAGCAGGGTACTCCTCCCGACTGGGGCTACTCATAACTGAAGAGTCAGGGCTCTTTGAGCCTCGTTAAGCCTCTAGCCTTACCCATTGTGAGCACTGAGAATCCAGGATCAAGTGATGGGGCGGGTGGCCCTAAAGAGCTAGCGATAGCCCTTGCGCTGGCGACCCTCAAAGATCTCGCGCCGATTACTGAGTCACTCGCCGCCGCATTCTCATCTGCTGGTTTCACCCTCGCTCTTGTCGGTGGACCAGTCCGTGATGCAATCTTGGGCCGCTTGGGAAATGATCTTGATTTCACAACGAGCGCCATGCCTGATGCATCGAAGGCGATTCTTAGCGCATGGGGCGATGCGGTCTGGGATCAAGGCGCAAAGTTTGGAACGATCGCTGCAAAGAAGGGTGACGTCACGGTCGAAGTAACGACCTATCGCAGTGATATCTACGATCCCGCTTCTCGCAAACCAGATGTTGATTTTGGTGATTCAATTATTGGTGATCTGGGTCGGCGTGATTTCACCGTCAACGCCATGGCGCTCGAATTAACAACGCCTACTCCAGAATTTATTGATCCATTCGATGGCGTCGCAGACCTAGCAAAGCGAATCTTGCGAACACCTGGTGCAGCAACCGATTCATTTAGTGATGATCCACTTCGCATGATGCGTGCTGCCAGATTTATGAGTCAACTCGATTTTGATGTGCACCCAGATGTGATCGAAGCAATGACAGCCATGGCGGATCGCATCACGATTATCTCGGCCGAGCGAGTCCGTGATGAACTCACTAAGACACTGATGTCGGAATCACCACGACAAGGATTGACTCTTTTAGTTGAAACCGGAATCGCAGCTCTAGTTTTACCAGAGCTTCCGATGCTCAAATTAGAGATTGATGAACATCATCATCATAAAGATGTCTACGAACACACACTCACGGTTCTTGAGCAGGCAATCGCGTTAGAGCATCGCCTTGGCGGCCCTAACCTGGTTATGCGCTTGGCTGCGCTACTTCACGATATTGGCAAACCAAAGACCCGCGAATTGATCCCCGGAGGTGGCGTCTCCTTCCATCATCACGAAGTTGTTGGTGCACGGATGGCAAAGAATCGATTGAAGGCGCTTCGCTTCGATAATGAGACGATTGATGCCGTAAACACATTGGTATTCCTTCACTTGCGCTTCCATGGCTATGGCAGTGGCGAATGGACTGACTCAGCAGTTCGTCGCTATGTTCGCGATGCCGACGATCTCCTCACACACCTACATGTCCTTACACGCGCTGATTGCACAACTCGTAATGCAAAGAAGGCTGCGATACTAGCTGCCACCTATGACTCACTCGAAGAGCGTATTGCGATCTTGCAGCAAGAAGAAGAACTCAACAAGATCCGTCCCGACCTTGATGGAAATCAAATCATGGAGATTTTAGGAGTGAAGCCTTCACCGCTTATTGGTAAGGCCTATGCGCACTTACTCGAACTTCGGTTAGATCGTGGGCCACTTGGTGAAGAAGCCGCGAAGGCAGAGTTATTGACGTGGTGGGAAGCGAACGCTCCGAAGTAGATAACCACTCGTTGTGATGTAAGCAAGTGAGATGATTAACGGCAAGAGCATTGATTTACCAGTTATAGGAAGAATCAAAGCGGCGACCAACGCGCCACCAACAATCGCTCCATTGACACAGACATCATAAAAAGCGAAGACGCGACCTCGGAACTCATCCTGGATCTTCGATTGAACGAGTGCATCATTGGTGACTTTAACCGCCTGTCCACATAACCCAACAAAGAATGCGGCGAGAATGAGCAACCATTGGGTTTGCGAGAGCAAGAAGATGAGAAGAAAGGGAATCGACCCAACCATCATGGCGCGGATCCAGAGATGACGCCCGACTCGATCAACAAAGATCGGTGTGATCAATGAACCAATGCCTATGCCAACACCAGCGATAGCAAGGGCGAAGGCAAAGCCAGATAACCCTGCATCGGGATTATTCGATGGATGGTATGAATTACGTTCAAGTAAGAGGCCCATCAAGGTAAGTGAAGTAAGTCCACCGCGTTGAATACTGGTAGCCACGATTCCACGAAGCGAGTCACTATGTTCGCGCAGGATGGTGAAGCCTTCTTGCATCTCACGCCAACCCCGGTTTTCGCTACGAATCTCATGGTCGGCAGGCCCGATTTCCTTATGTTTCAAGCGATGAGCGATCACGGCGGTGAGTAGGTAGAGCCCAGCAGCAATGACAATTACTACTGCATCACTAAAGTCGCTGGCATGCGTGTGATCGAGGATCTTCTTCAAACCGATTCCCGCACCACCACCAATAACGACACCAATGGTTCCACCCGTAACAGCGAGGGCATTCGCTGCGATCAACTCACTCTTCTCAACAACGAGTGGTAAACCAGCTGAGAGCCCAGCAAGAATTAATCGGTTGACGCCAAAGGCGATGAGAACCAAGAGCGTCAGGCCAACACCTGTCAATCCACTCTTGATCGAGAGTGCGATTGCAATGAGAATTCCAGCCCTCAAAAGATTTGCAACCTGCACAATTTTCTGTCTGGAGAAGCGATCGAGAAAGACTCCGGCATACGGTCCAACAACAGAGTAAGGCAGTAAAACAACCGCAAATGCGAGAGTAGCAGCAACGGCATTCGGTTGGCGTTCGGGAGAGAAGAGAACAAAGGAGGCAAGAGAAGATTGGAAGAGGCCATCAGTAAATTGTCCGAGCCAGCGAAGCTGTAAGAGCACAGGGAGTCGACTGCCCTTATGGAAGGGCCAGTAATTTGTTCGCACCGGCATGAGGTAAGCCTAGTTAAGGTTTATCCTTAACCCTATGTGGTCAAGACGTGATTCGATCGATTATTCACTGAAACGTCGCGCCACGTTGGTCTCTTATTTCAAAGGGGCGCAAGCAAAGGTCGATATCTGTGATGCCGACCCATATCTACGTCTAGCAGCGAAGTATCACGGTGAAACAGTTGAGCGTGCGTGCCCGGTCTGCCGCGAACAGAAGATGGTCGTCCTTCATTATGCCTTTGGTGATCAACTCGGCCAGTACTCAGGTCGCATTAAGTCAATTAAAGAGTTAGATGAGATGCAGAGCGAGTACGGCGAGTTCCGCGTCTATGTTGTCGAAGTCTGCAGAGGTTGCGATTGGCATCACCTCATCTACTCATTCAAATTAGGCGATGGTCAGGCGCGAAAAGCCCCGCGCAAAACCCGCTAAATACAGCAAAAACAGGGAGTAACCTTTCGCTTATGGTGAATTGGAAGAGCTGGTTGATCCGCGGAGCCATCTTCACGATCGGTGGCGGTTTTGTCGTGGGAGCACTTGCCTTCGGAGTCGCCTACTTCACCGTCAAAATCCCAGATCCCAACGCCTTTGTTAATAGCCAATCAACTATTATCCAATATGCCGATGGCACAGAACTTGGCCGTATTGGCTCTGAAAACCGCACCATCATAAAATTAGCGAATATTCCTATTAATTTACGCCATGCAGTTCTTGCTGCTGAAGATAAGAATTACTACTCAGAGTCAGCAGTAAGCCCAACCGCAATTTTGCGGGCTGTGTATCACAACATTTCTGGTGGATCTCTCCAAGGTGGTTCAACCATTACGCAGCAATATGCAAAAACCGCTTTTCTCACCCAAAGCCGAACCATTACTCGCAAGATCAAAGAACTTGTGATTGCAACAAAGCTTGAGAGCCAACAGTCAAAAGATCAGATCTTCGAAAGTTATCTCAATACTATTTACTTTGGCCGCGGCTCATACGGCGTCTCAACAGCGGCACAGGTTTATTTCAACCGAAGCGTCGATCAATTGAGCATCGCCCAAGATGCCGTGATCGCGGCAATATTAAATTCACCAGGGTATTACGATCCACAGAGCGTCAATGGCCTCAAGCGGTTGAAGCAGCGCTTCTCCTATGTCATCAATGAAATGGTAAAGGCGCACTGGTTAACAAAAACCCAAGCAGCAAAACAAAAATTCCCATTTATCGAACCACGCACCATTGGCGGCTCACTTGGTGGACCAAAGGGCTATGTCATCTCATGGGTTCAACACGAACTTCTTAACTTAGGTTTTACCGATCAGCAGATCCAAGTCGGTGGGCTGGTCGTAAAGACCACGATCGATAAGACGGCTCAACAAGCAGCGGTCGATGCGGTTGCAAAGCGGACCCCAGCAAATGCTCCTGCGAATCTACGTATCGCCTTGGTTGCAATTAGGCCCGGAACTGGGGAAATAACCGCACTTTACGGTGGTCAGGACTACCTGAAGCAACAGCTCAACAACGCTACTCAAGCAACAGCTCAGGCTGGTTCATCCTTCAAGCCATTCGCACTTGTTGCGGCGCTAGAACAAGGGATCTCCTTGCAATCAGTATGGAATGGATCTTCCCCTGCCGTCTTCTATGACGCTGGTGCGCAGAAGAATTATTCCGTTTTCAACTATGGTGGCGAACAATTCCCCAAGATCTCACTCGCAGATGCAACCGCCCATTCAGTCAATACCGTCTATGTCCCACTTGGAATCAAGGTGGGTCCAGATAAAGTTATTGATGTTGCACGGCGAGCAGGAATTCCAGATAGCGTACAAATGTTGGCAACACCATCTGTGACCCTCGGAGTTGCAAGTCCACATGTGGTTGATGTTGCTGCAGCTTATGCAACCTTTGCCGCTCAGGGTGTTTATGCAAAACCATTTATCGTGAAGGAAGTTCTTGGTGCTAACCAAGGAGTTCTCTACGAATCACGTATTCAAGCCAATCAAGTCTTTGCAGCCGATGTCATGGCAGATACAACTGCGGCACTTCAAGGTGTAACAAAGTTTGGTACTGCATCAGGAGCGCTCGCTAATTTCGGTCGCCCATCTGCAGGTAAGACTGGAACTACAACCGATAATGCTTCCGCTTGGTTCAATGGGTACACGCCACAAATGGAGGCAACTGTTGCGATGTTCCGTGACGATGCCACGCAATCACTCAACGGTATCGGCGGCCTTAACGCCGTCACGGGCGGTTCATTCCCAGCGGGAATCTGGAACCTCTTTATGAAAGCAGCACTTGCAAAACTTCCAGTCGTCGACTTCCCAGCACCCGCAAATATTGGTGGAACAGACCCTGTCGATATGACACAAGCTGTTCCGACGCTTGATCCGGGATTAGCCGAGAAGCCAACACCTGTCGCCACAGCATTTAAGCCAACGACAAAGGCCACTCCAAAGCCAAAAAGCACGCTAAAGAAGTAGGTTTTATGAAGTACGCAACGAAGTCGATCATCATTATCACCTTCTTAAGTGCGCTCTTCTCCTTTGCAAAATTTGATCACTGCCTCAATACCAACTTTGCAACACCTGATGTCTACACCCATGCCTGTTACTCAGATCTTCCGGCACTCTTTGGTGCGCGTGATCTGGTCAACCACACCTGGCCATATTCGAGTGCAACCAACTCTGTCGAGTATCCACCCGTCACAGGGGTGGTGATGTGGTTGACAGCTCTGCCAACGCATGGCGATAAGAGTTACTTCTTGATCAATGTTGGTCTCATTGCACTTCTCTTTATTGGGCTTTCACTCTTGGTAGCGCAGATGAAACCAGAGTTGTGGTATCTCTTACCGCTCTCACCGGCAGTTGTTGCATCGCTCTATATCAACTGGGATCTATGGGCAGTCGCTTCCGCCATTCTTGCAATTTATTACTTCGACCGTCGTAAATATGATTACAGCGCTCTCGCACTTGGTCTATCGATCGCCACCAAGTTCTTCCCAATAGTTCTTCTTGCGCCAATCGCACTGATCTTCTATCGCCGTGCAGATATCAAGAGCGCACTTCGTTTCGGCTTCGTTACCGCCGGATCATGGTTGGCAATCAATGCGCCATTTATTCTCTTTAACCGATCAGGGTGGTGGCGCTTCTTCGCCATGAATAAGGATCGTGGCGCAGATTTTGGTTCACTCTGGTACGCCCTCAACCTCTTTGGAATTACAACAAAGAATCTCAATCTCTTATCAATCTTGTTATTCCTGATTGGCCTCACAACATTTGCTATCTACTTCTTCGGACTTGGTGAATTACCGAGCCTTGCAACGATCTCATTTGCAGTCGTTGCAATCTTCACAATCTCGAGCAAGGTCTACTCACCACAATATGTTCTCTGGCTCACCCCGCTTGCAATCTTGGCGATGCGTGGGTCGAAGGACCGAGCCGCCTTCTGGTTGTGGCAGGGAGCCGAACTCCTGTACCACCTCGCTATTTGGGAGTACCTGGCCTCGTATTCGGGGAGCCACTTTGGCCTACCCGCCAAGGCCTACGCCGCGGCGACCCTGATCCGGATCATTGCCACGCTCATCTTCCTTGCGCGGGTATCCACACCTGCCAAAGCTCCCCAGAACCTCGAATTTCTCATCTCGCAGACCGAGGGTTACGCTTAGCCTCCCCTTCACAAGGTTTGGCACCCGCCAGGCCCTCAGTTTGGGGAGTAGTAACCCTCCTGTCGCAGAAATCCTGCGGCCGCTTTAGTCCAGAGGAGGTTGGGTTAACTCATGCGTCATTATGAAATCATGGTCATTCTCGATCCTGAATTAGAAGAACGCACAGTCGCACCGAGTCTTGAGACATACCTCAAGATCATCAAAGACAGTGGTGGCACCGTCGACAAGCTCGATATCTGGGGCCGTCGTCGTATGACTTTCGAAATCAATAAGAAGTCAGAAGGCATCTACGCTGTTGCAGATCTGCACTGTGGTCCAGAAGCGATTAAAGAACTTGATCGCCAACTCAATTTGAACGAAGCAGTGCTTCGTACCAAAGTCGTCCGCCCCGAATAAGCCCGATAAGTAGAGATAAGAGAGAAAGATGGCTGCTGGAGATACAAATATCACAATGATCGGAAATCTGGTCAACGATCCAGAACTTCGCTTCACACCGTCAGGTGCTGCAGTTGCAAAGTTCACCGTTGCATCAACACCCCGTTATTTAGATAAGGCAACAAACGAGTGGAAAGATGGCGACAGCCTCTTCCTTCAATGCCAGATCTGGCGTCAAGCTGCCGAGAACGTTGCAGAATCATTGACTCGCGGAATGCGCGTCATTGTCTCTGGTCGTCTCAAGCAGCGCTCTTACGAAACTAAAGAAGGCGAAAAGCGCACCGTCTTTGAGGTTGAAGTTGATGAAGTAGGTCCATCACTTCGTAACGCAACCGCAAAGGTCACTAAGACGTCAGGTAAGGGTGCCGGTGGATTCTCTACCGCTCCTGAAAGTTCATCAACAGACGATCCTTGGTCAGCTTCACCAGTTGGTGGCGGTTGGGCAACGACAGCTGCAGATGATCAACCTCCGTTCTAATAATTTATTTATCCATTTAACCAACCATTCTCGTGTCATCACGAGGCATCCAAATAAGGAGCACCACAGTGGGAGCAAGAAGTAATAAGACGCTAAAGCCAAAGAAGGTTGCACCAAAACTTTCTGCTGCAGCGCTCAAGAAGTTTAAGAAGAAGCCATGTTCTTTCTGCCGTGAAAAGATCGATTACATCGATTACAAGGACATCGCGACTCTTCGCAAGTACATCTCAGATCGCGGCAAGATCCGCGCTCGTCGCGTGACAGGTGCATGCACCGAACACCAACGCGCAATCGCAGCCGCCGTCAAGAACAGCCGTGAAATGGCGCTCTTGCCTTACACCTCAACAGCGCGATAAGGATAGGTAGATAAGAATGAAACTCATCCTTACTCAAGAAGTAACAGGTCTAGGTCACGCCGGTGATGTTGTCGTCGTCAAAGATGGCTACGCACGTAATGCACTCCTTCCTAATGGCCGCGCGATCGCGTGGAGCCAAGGCGGAGAGAAGCAGATCGAGGGCATCAAGCGCGCACGTACTGCACGCGAGATCCGCGATCGCGATCACGCAACAGAGATCAAGTCATCTCTTGAAAAGAGCGAGATTGTCGTCAAGGTAAAGGTTGGTTCAACAGGTTCTATGTTCGGATCTGTTACAGATAAGGACATCGTTGCTGCCATCAAGAGCACAACTGGTGTTGATATCGATCGCCACCGTATCAAGGCAGTCGGCCATATCAAGAAGCTCGGTAGCCACGCAATCAAGGTCAGCCTTCATAGCGCAGTTACTGCCAATGTCACGATCAGTGTCGTTGCTGCATAAGTAATAAAAAAGTA